>Ga0123356_10000062_pt1 | contig 112695 bp, 103 predicted proteins | sample TergutEmb28metaG_2_FD_92546 | JGI IMG/M metagenome (GOLD analysis project Ga0123356, IMG submission 92546) | Embiratermes neotenicus P3 segment gut microbial communities from Petit-Saut dam, French Guiana - Emb289 P3 | ecosystem: Host-associated > Arthropoda: Insects > Digestive system > Gut ...
CCCTCCCTTACGGTCGGCGCAGCCTTCGGAAGTTCAAGTCTGATTAATTTACACAATAAAACACTTTTTGGCTTTTCTGAGAATTATTTTTTATTTTTACATTTGCGGCCTAGAAGACTTGAACTTCCATGCCTCTCGGCACTAGCACCTCAAGCTAGCGTGTCTACCAGTTCCACCAAGGCCGCAAAATCTTCTATTTTTTATCAAAATTCCTTATTAATGTCAATACCTCTTCCTAATTCTAAAATATCATTATGCCGATGATATATATATGAAAAAGGCATCTTTTTTTCCATCGCCAGTTGGCATTTTAACGGTTTTTCTGCTTCTGACTTTTAGCTGCGCAAGCGCTCCGGAGGCAGCTTATGAAGCTCCGGCTGAAGAAGATACTCCTATCAATCCCTCTTCCCCTGTCTGGGCCATGCTTCAGAAGGGAGATGATCAGGCCCGCAGATTCTTTCTTGGTGAAGTAGAAGTTAATGCTACGGATCATAACGGGAAAACACCTCTTCATTATGCCGCTGAAAGAAGGGATGCTCCCCTTGCTTCTTTCTTTCTGGCGCTTGGCGCAAATCCAAACACGCTGGATAACGAAGGGCAAAGCGCTCTTGGAATATGCATTAGTAATGATGATCCTGTAACCGCAAAAGTTATTACAGCAGGCGGCGCAAGTGGCGGCGCAAATATACATCTTCCAATTGCGAATAACACAACTGCTGCGTCTTTTGCTCTTGATAAAGGAGCATACATTTTTAAGGCTCTTTTAACGCCTTCCTCTATTGCGTTAACTGACAGTGAAGGCAGGACTGCTCTTCATCTTGCAAGCATAAAAGGCAATTTAGAGGCTGCAAAAGATGTTCTTTCAGTTCTTCCTTCATCAAGTGTTTCAATTAACTTAAAAGACAATAGCGGCAACAATGCCCTTGACTATGCATTAAGCAATCCTGGTTCTAAAAGTCATATTGAAATTGCAGAACAGCTTATTCTTTCAGGTTCAAATTCCGAATACCATATTTTTAGTTATTTTGGTCCTGCTGTCCGTACTGCAAATTACAATACCCGCCGCAATGAAGGCCTTGCTCCCATACATTATGCCGTTATGGGCAATTATACCGGGCTTATTGAATTTTTACTTGAAAGAAATATTGATGTAAATATAAAAAGCACATCAGGTGCCACGGCTCTGCATGAAGCTGTCCGTAAAGGTAATATTAATATTATAAAAATGCTCCTTGAAAATGATGCTGATGTTAACGCAAGGGATGCAAAAGGAAACACGCCTCTTCATACAGGAATTCCTGCTTCTGTTCACAAGGAAGTTGTAATACTCTTTCTTGAAAAAGGGGCAGATCCCAATCTTCGTGATGAACATGGAGATACTCCCCTGCATATCGCAATTATTTTAAACCGCTCTGTTGATGTAATTCAGGCCTTTCTGAACGGCGGAAGCGATGTTCATATAAGAAATATTGAAGGTAAAATCCCGCTTTATATTGCAGTTCAGGAAAACCGCGCTGAATTAATTCCTGTTTTATTATCATACGGTTCTGAAGTATTTGCAGCCGATAATTCCGGCGTAACGCCTTTTGATATTGCAACAAGATCTTCTGATGAAATTTTTAATCTGATGATTACAGTTGAAACTGTAAACCAGAGAGACTCATATGGAAATACCATGCTTCATGCAACTGTCAGAAACCGCGGAACACCTTCCCAGATTGGCAGAATTCTGGATCAGAGAGCTCCTGTCGACTCAAGAAACAGAGACGGAGATACAGCCCTTCATATCGCAGTAAGAATGAATCAAAGGCAAAACGGGGAATTTTTAATATCAAGGGGAGCTAGTATTTTTTCACTAAATGCTGCAGGGCACAGTCCCCTGTTTCTTGCCCTTAGCCCTGCAAACGGCGCAATGCGTGATTGGATTATAAATTCTGATACTATCATTGCCAAAGACGGTCTTGGAAATAACATGCTTCACTATGCTGCAAGCTGGAATTTAATTAATGCGATTCCTGTTATTGTAAGAAACGGAATATCTGTAGAAGATGTAAACGCTACAGGACAAACTCCTCTTTTTATGGCTGTTATAACAGACTCACCTCCAACCATAAGAGCTCTTGTTGATAACAACGCAAACATAAATGTTCGTGACACTCAGGGCAGCTCTCTTTTACATTCCGCTGTCCGCTGGAATGCGATTAATTCCTCTTTGCTTCTTTTATCATTGGGAATAGATATTAATGTATTTTCTTTGAATGGAAATACTCCGCTCCATGATGCTGTTATTCTTGGAATGTCGGATATTGAATCGCTTCTTATAAGCGCAGGCGCTGATCTTGAAGTAAGAAATATTGACGGAAATACTCCATTTATGGAAGCTGTAAGATCAGGTTTGATAGCATCTGTATTAAAATTAAACACTTACGGAGCGGATTCATCAACAAGAAATACAAGAGGCGATACTCCATTGCATATTGCAGTAAGCATGGAACGCTTTGATATTATTAATGTACTTCTTGGAATGAATGCTTCAATTCATGCACGTAACACAAGGGAAAGAACTCCTTTTCAAACAGCTTTGAGCCAGTCATCCCGTATGGTCTCTGTTCTGCTTTCAGGTAATAGAACCAATATTTCCGATGATATGGGAAACACTGCCCTGCATATTGCAATACAGGAAAGAGCTCATCCTGAAATAATAAAAACAATTATAACAGGAGCAGGCAGGATAAACGCAGTAGACAGTAACGGAAGAACTCCCCTGCGTCTTGCTGTAGATCTAAATGCATGGGAGCTTGCCAAATTAATTGCAGATGAAGGCGCAGATCCTTTCATTGCCGCCATTGATAATAAAACACCAGCCGAGATTGCATTCTCCAAGGGTGAAGAATGCATAAGAGCCATTTTTTCAGGAAGGGCGATAAATGCAAGGGACAGTTCAGGAAATACAATTCTTCATATTGCGGCAAGACACAGCAATCCTTTGATAATTTCCCTTCTTATAGAGTTAGGAGCTAACAGAACAATAAGAAATATTGCATCTGAGATTCCCTTTGATATTGCAGTAAGATGGAACAGAAATGACAATGCTGAACTTTTAAGAAGTTAGAGATGGGACTGGGGGCTTTCCTTTCGGCTCCTACGGACCGCAAAAAAGTTTCGAGTCCCGATTGTTTAGAGTATTTTTTCCATTAATTAAAATATCTAAATTGAAAAACTTTTTTTTACTTTTGACAGACGCAGGACTCACCTCCAGCTCCAGATGCTAGGTGTACCTTATTCTTACTTTCCTCTATAAATTAGGCATAGACAAATTATAGAAGAATGTAAATCAATATCAGTGATAAACAGGGATAAAGCAAAAAATGCTACAGCTTTGTGCTGCATTAAAAAAAAGAAAAAAAACATTTTAACTTGACAAAATACAAAAACCATAATAAGATTTTTACATACTTTTTATAGAATAAAACGGTTGCATTAAATCAATCCTATACATGAAGTTTATAAAAAACATCGACAAGAAGGAGTTGACAAGTCATGCTGACTTGCTTCAAGATTCTCAGTAAACAAGTAAAAAGAAAAGTAAAAGAAGTAATAACATCACTTATTATTGCCGGATTATTTACTGTCATTTTTTCCGCTTGCTCAGCGCAACCGCAAATTTTGCAACAAAGTATACTGCGCAATCCGCAGTCAAACTCAAACCCGTTCACATCATACTTGGACATACCTGGTTTAATGAAAAATGAAATCGAAGCCATCAAAGCATTACAAGCAGAGTATGATTATTTTGTTTTGGGTATGCACCCAACAACCGAAATTTTTGTGGCAAACGGCGAAATAAAAGGATATGCCGCATTATTGTGCGATTGGTTGACCGGGTTGTTTGGTATAACTTTCGTTCCCCGTATTCTAAACTGGAGTGACCTTATTTCGGGTTTGGAATCTCATGAAATAAACTTTACTGCTACATTGTCTCCCACAGAAGAACGCCGCAGAACATATATAATGACAGATGCCATTGTATGGCACACCATATCATATTTTACACTAACAGATTCAATACCGTTAGCCGAAATATCAACCCATAGTGTTCCCCGTTACGCTTTCCTTGAAGGGTCAATTATTTACAAAGAAGTGTCCCCGTTTATTTCCTACCCGTTTGAAGCGGTTTTTATCAGCGATTATGATACTGCATATAAAATGCTCAAGAATGGCGAAATAGATGTATTCTTTGATAAAAACACAGCCGAAGGATCTTTTGAGGATTCAGCGCGGGAAACTTCGTTGCAAAATGCGCGGGAAACTTCGTTGCAAAATGCGCGGGAAACTTCGTTGCAAAATGCGCGGGAAACTGCGTTGCAAAATGTGCACATTAAAAACCATGATTTTTATCCGCTTATTTATATACCAATGTCCCTGGCAACACAAAACCCCGCACTTGAGCCGATTATTTCGGTGGTTCAAAAAGCATTACATGCAGGAGTTGTTCAATGTTTAGTTGAGTTGTATATCAAAGGTCATCAAGATTATTTATATTACACATTACAATCACGCCTTACTGCGGAAGAAAAACGATACATAAGCGAAAACCCTGTTATAAGAGTCGCTATGGAAACCAGTAATTATCCTGTCTCGTTTTTTAATGAACGCGAAAACGAATGGCAGGGTATCGCCATTGATATATTAAATGAAATCGGGAGATTTACCGGGCTTCATTTTGAAAATGCAAACGATATAGACGCTGCCTTTGCTGATTTGTTAAGACTAACAGAAAACGGAGAAGCGGCAATTATAACCGAAGTGTTCCGAACGCCTGAAAGGGAAAAGCAGTTTCTCTTACCTGACATTTCCTATATGACTGTTTACCCTGCGCTGATATCAGCATCAAACCACCGTAACATTACATTAAATGAAATATTGTATATGAGAATCGGTTTAATAGAAAATTATAGTCAAACCGCCTTGTTTAATCAGTGGTTCCCCAATCATTACTATGTTAAATATTTTGACAGTAACTTGTCTGCGTTTAACGCGCTCGACCGGGGTGAGTTAGATATGGTTATGACAAGCAGCCATGACTTATTAATTCTAACGCATTATTTGGAAAGACCGGGATATAAATTGAACTTTATGTTCGATTACAGTTTCGAGTCAACATTCGGCATAAACCGAAACGACGCTGCCTTGCATTCAATTATTAATAAATCATTGGATATTTTAAATACAACAATAATTTCGGAACAATGGGTATCACGGACATTCGATTACCGTGCGAATATTTTGGAAGCTCAGTTACCGTGGATTTATGGAACAGGCGCACTGCTTCTGCTGCTTTTGATTGTGCTTCTGCTTTTAGTCATCTTTTTTTACAGGAAAACCGTTATAGAGAAAGCTGCACACCAGGCGGAACTTGCTAAAGGACATGCAGAAGCTGTCGCAGAAGCGATGAGAGCAGGTATCGAATACGCAGGCACTATCCAAACAAATACGCTGCCCCCTGACAATGACCTGGAAAAAATATTTTCCGATTATTCTATTATCTGGAAACCTCGTGACGGTGTGGGCGGCGATATATATTGGATGAAGAATTTCGACAATGGCACGGTATTTTGCGTTTGTGACTGTACAGGACACGGAACACCAGGAGCATTGCTGACCATGCTGGTTGTCAGTGCGTTCGAGTCTGTGATAAGACAAAACAACTGCCACAATACTGCCCACACAGTATGGGAATTGGAAAAACGGCTTTATAATGTTTTCAATGTTTCCGGAAGAAACGAAGAAGACTTAAAAGACGGTTGTGACCTGGCTGTGTTGTTTATTGCAAAAGACGGAAATATTACTGTTTCTGCCGCTAACACCGATGTTTTTGTTTGCGACGGTAATGAAGTCATGCGTTATAGAGGACAAAGGATATTTATAGGTGAAGGCAATATAAAGAGTGAAGATAATATTAAAACCGTTTATATTACAGCCAATCCCAATAATAAATATTATATCGCTTCTGACGGATTGTATGACCAGCCAAGCCCTGTCTGCAGAGGCTCCTTCGGGTATAAGAGATTTAGTGAACTTATCCTGGCTCACCACAATGAGAAGTTATCTGTTATATCTGATAAGGTATGGGAAGCTTTTGAAGCCCATCGCGGCAGCTTCGTTCGCGTAGATGATTTCCAGTTAATCACATTTAAGTTGTAATAGACAGGAGTTAATTTCATGGAAATAGATATTTATGAAGAAGAACAGAAAATATATGATGAAGCGGCTGCTCGTGTTTTGGAAATTAAAAACGGAGCGCATTTTGATTTTGCTGAATACGCAAAACTCACAAAAGAGTACGGAGGAATCCTAAAGCAGCTCCGCCGGATTACCCGAATTACCGATCGCACCGCAAGGGGTCTGCATGAGAACAATTTGGATTTAACCGACAAGGTACATTATGATGCGCTGACCGGGATTTATAACAGACGCTTTATGGAAGATAACTTGAAGCGGATTATAAAAACATTATCACGTTCTGCCGGCAGCGAACTTAGCGTATTGATGATGGATATTGACTTTTTCAAGAAGTACAACGACACATACGGACACAGCGAAGGCGATATTTGCTTAAAAGCAATCGCAGAAACTATAACGGAATGCCTGTTACGCCCCGATGATTTCGTGGCCAGATACGGCGGCGAGGAATTTGTTGTAATCCTGCCTAACACCGATGAAAGCGGAGCACGTGTCATGGCAAATAAAATCCTCGCTAACATTCAGGCAAAAAACATTCCTCATGAAAAAAATGAAGTTGCAAGTTGTGTAACCACCTCAATTGGAATTACGACAAGTGAAGTAAAACGAGGACAAGAAGGAAGCGCTTATATAAAACGAGCTGATGAAGCGTTGTATGTGTCAAAGCAAAACGGCCGTAACCGGTATACCTTTATAGAATTAAAAGGGGAAGAAGTATGAAGATGGATATTGAGCAATACAATGAAATGCTGAATAAAAATAACATCGGCGTTATTTACAGCGGCCCGATTTGGTCGGATGGCATTGACGGCATGGCGGAGATTATGAAAAAACGGCTTGAATTTGATGATATGCCTTACACCGCATCTAAATCCGTATTCTCGATTTTTGTTGAACAAATCAATAATATGATGATGTATTCGGCGGAAAAGGAAAAAAAAATAAACGCAGAGAGATGCGAAACGGAAATAGTAAAGGGTGTTTTTATTTTAGGGCTTCAAGAAGACACATATTTTATTCAAACCGGGAATTTAGTAACGAACAGCAACGCCGAAATTCTTAAAAAGCGAATTGACCACCTTAACTCCCTTGATAAAAAACAACTGCGCCAATACCATAAAGAGCGAATGAATGCTGAAAACGATAATCCGGAAAGTCATGGCGCGGGGATTGGACTTATCGAAGTGGCGCGACGCTCGACTTCCCCTATTGAATACTCTCTTAATCCTCGCGGTGATAAAATGCAATATTTTACAATGTATTTAACCGTAACACATAATGCAACGGAGTTTCCCGCGCATAATGCAACGGAGTTTCCCGCGCATAATGCAACGGAGTTTCCTGTACAAGGAGGTAAGTTATAATGGCATTCTATTTAGAAAAAGAAAAAACGTTTTCAACCCCTTACATCATTATAGATGAGAAAAAAGGCTACATGAAAATGGAAGGACAATGCTTCCATGAAAATGTTGTTGTATTATTCAAAGAAATTAACGATTGGTTAGACATTTATCTTAAAACAGATTTCGGTTTGTTTACCTTTGACTGCGACATTGAATATTTGAACAGCTCTACTTTAAAGCTGTTAAATGTTTTACTGTTAAAACTTGATAAGCATTCCTGTGAAAATAATAAAATTATCGTAAACTGGATTACAATTGAAGAAGATGACATAATGATTGAGTGCGGTGAGGATTATCAAGAGGAAATGGAAAGTTTAAAATTTAATTTACTTACAAAGTAATAACATCTGATAAAAAATCATTTTTAAGGAGACTTAGAATATTGTTAAAAACAATCCGCATGAAACTCTTGTTGCCCATTCTGTGCGCCATCATCATGGGCAGCTTAATAATTGGTATCGTTGGATACCGGCTTGCGGCGGACATTGTTATCGGCGCGTTTGAAGAAGACGGGGTGCGCTCTGCAAGTTATCTGCGCGAATACATGGATATGGTCATAAGCAAAGCGGAACTTGATTTGTCCGCGCTTTCTGTTGCTCCGTCTGTTAAGTATCTTTTGCAAGGGGATGAAGCATCCGAAGAACTGGTAGAGGGCTACATAATGGCGCTTGTAGACCAGCACGGCATCTATAACAGCATAACTATCCTAAATACCAAAGGTATCATCGTTGCAAGCACCTCCGGCAGTACAGGCGGGGATAGAAGCAACAGGGAATACTTTCAAGATAACATGAAAGGTTTGTTCCATATCTCCGGGGTCGAGTTGAGCCGCCAGACCGGACGGCTTGCTACATTTATCTCCATACCAATACGTAACATGGATGACGGTGCTATAATTGGCGCGGCGCTGACTGTCATCAGACTTGAAGAGCTTAACGCCCGTTATGTTGTTCCTGTTAATCTGTTGGGCAGCCACGGCTATGCAATGGTTGTATCGGGTGAAGGTGAAATCATCGCGCACAGAGATGAGAATATGATTTTAGACCCCGGCAATGAAGAACGCTCTGAAACTGACGGCATCGTTACTGAGGAAACGCGCAAGCATCTTTTGACTGTAACTGAAGGCGGCGGCAGTATTGCGTTTAATACAACAATGGACGGTGTGAACTTTAGGGCTTTTGCGGAGCGCAGCCATTATACAGACTGGTATGCTGTTGTGATTTGCCCTATCAGCGAGTTTTATGAAGCGGCATATGGATTAGCCTGGACAACCGCCATTCTCATTATTGCCGTTATTCTGTTTATCATGGTAATTATATTGATTGCAGTTAACGGAGTAACAAAAGCATTAAGTACCACAATCCGCTATGCCGACACTGTCGAGAAAGGCGAGTTAGATACGCAGCTTTATGTAAAGCGTGATGATGAAGTTGGAGTTTTAGCAGATTCCTTACGCGGTATGGTCGGAAAATTGAAAACAATGATAGATGAAGCAAAAGCGACTTCGGCAACGATTATGGCGGGTATAAATTATGCCAGCAAAATTCAAGGCGACCTTCTTCCTAAGAATCAAGCCTTTAATAAAGCGTTCAAAGACTATTCAATCATATGGAAACCGCGGGATATAGTAGGCGGCGATATATTCTGGTTAAAAAACTTTGAGGGCGGAACTATACTTTGTGTTTGCGACTGCACAGGTCACGGAGCACCCGGTGCAATGCTGACAATGCTTGTCGTGTCCGCTTTTGAGGATATGGTGAATGAAAGCAACTGCCATGATACTGCAGGCATTATATTCAATCTTGAGCAAAGACTTGTAGATGGGTTTGGCGTTGAAGCTCTTGAAAAAGGGCTTGCAGGCGCAGACATACATGATGGTTGCGACCTGGCAGTTCTTTTCATAAAAAAAGATGGAGCTATCAATCTATCTTCTGCTAATATGCCAGTATTCATCTGTAACGGAAAAGAGGTCAACCATATCAAAGGTCAGCGGCTCTGTATAGGCGAAGGTATATTGAAAAACAAAGACGAAATCAAAACGGTATTTATCCCCGCCTGTAGAGACAATAAGTATTACATTGCATCCGACGGATTATTTGATCAACCCGGCGGAAAAGAGAAAATTATACCATTCGGTTACAGGCAGTTCAAAGAAATAATATTGAAAAATCACAATGAAAGCCAGGATATTATTTCCGACAAAATATGGACTGCATTTGAAGATTACAGGGGATTCGAGCCGAGGGTCGACGACCTTGAGTTAATTACTTTTAAACCGTAGCAAAGGAGGTTTTAAAATGAAAATTGATATGTTGCAATACAACAAAATGCTTATGGAAAATAACATCTCCATCATCTACAGCGGTCCCTTGTGGGCGGACGGAATCGATGGGATGGCAGAGTTTCTTCAAAGGCGGCTTCATATGGACGATATGACGTTAAGTGCGTCACAGTCTGTTTTTTCAGTCTTTGTCGAGCAATTGAACAATATGTTGATGTATTCAACTGAAAATGCGCGGGAAACTTCGTTGCAAGATGCGCGGGAAACTTCGTTGCATAATGCAGAAGCCGACTGTTCGGAAAAAGCAAAATCAAATATACCAAAAGGCATCTTTTTGATGGGCAAGCATGATAATAAGTACTTTTTACAAACAGGTAATTACATGAAAAGCTGCAGCGTAGAGCTTTTGAAAAATCGAATTGACCATTTGAATACGCTTGATAACCAACAGTTGCGGCAGTTCATGAAAGATCAAAGAAGAGCTGAAGATGATAATCCCGATAGCAAAGGTGCAGGAATAGGGCTTATTGAAGTGGCGAGGCGAGCTACATCCAAGATTGATTATGAGTTTATTCCATGTGAAGACGGATTCACTTATTTCACTATATATGTGACGATATAGGAGGGTATAAAAATGGCTTTATATTTAGAAAAAGAGAAAACGACCTCAACGCCGTATCTTCTTATTGATGAGAAGAATGGTTATATGAAATTAGAAGGACGAAGCTTTCATGAAAGTATAACGGAGTTCTTTAAGGAGGTTTTTAATTGGCTGGACGTTTACCTAAAGACTGACTTTGGTTCTTTTACTTTTGATCTTGAAATGGATTATTTCAACAGTGCCACATCTAAGCTTTTGCATAATATGCTGATGAAGATGGACTGTTATACTACTGATAAAAACAGCATTACTGTCAACTGGATTACTACAGAAGATAACGACATCATCATTGAGTGCGGCGAGGATTTACTGGATGAAGTCGAAAAATTGACGTTTAATATGGTGATTAAATAGGTCATTATTATTTTGACAGACGCGGGACTCCCCTACAGCCCTCGGCATCCTGCCTCAGGCTTACGGGCCGTCTTTTTTGCTAAACGTGCGTCCCTGCACGTTTGCCCTGCGGAGCCTTTCGGCTCCTACGGGCCGCAAAAAAGTTTCGAGTCCCAATTGGTTAGAGTATTATTACAATAATTAAAATATCTAAATTGAAAAATTAGTTCTAACCTTTGACAGACGCGGGACTCGAACCCACCACCTTCAGCTCCGGAGGCTGACGCTCTATCCAGATGAGCCAGTCTGTCTTTTTATTAACCTAATAATTTCTCGATTTATTGTCAATCACCATTAATGCCTATCATTAAATCAAACCTTGTCAAGAATTGTAAAAACTCTTGACGAATAATATATTATGAATTATCCTTAAATTAATAATGTTGAAACACGATTATACTAATCGTGTTTCAACTAATAACATTGAACCTAAGGAGTATAATGTGTTTTTTGGCCGTGTAAGAGAACTGGAAATAATGGAAAAAATGTATAAGAAACACGGGTTTGAATTGCTTGTTTTATATGGCCGCCGCCGAATAGGTAAAACTACTCTTATTTCGCATTTTATACAGAATAAACAGGCAATTTTTTTCTCAGCTCAGGAAGCAAATGATGTAATTAATCTTAAGATGTTCTCGCAGTTAATCTACAAATTCTCTGGCCTGGAAAAATCCGGTTTACCTGCTTTTACAGACTGGAATAGCGCTTTTTTATATCTTGCGGATAAAATCCGTAATAAGCGCCTTGTTTTAGTAATAGATGAATTTCCCTATGCTGCAGGAGCGAACAAGGGGTTAAAATCTATCTTACAGAATGTTATCGATCATAAATTAAGAAATACAAATATTTTTATTATTCTTTCGGGCAGTCATATTGGTTTCATGGAAAATGAAGTTTTAGGAAGCAAAAGTCCGTTGTTTGGCAGAAGGACAGCACAGATGAAACTGAGCGGCTTTGATTATATTGATGCAGCGGATATGCTTTCGAAATTCAGCAACGAAGATAAAATAAAATTATATTCCTGTATTGGCGGCACGCCTTATTATCTATCCAGAATTGATAAACGGCTAAGTTTTGAGAAAAATCTGGAAACGCTTTTTTTCGAACCATCGGGCTATTTATACGAAGAACCTCTTATGCTGCTTAAACAGGAATTAAGAGAAGGAGCAGTATACAATTCCATTATTTCAGCAATTGCTTTGGGAGCAACAAAATTAAATGATATTTCCTTAAAGACAGGAGAAGAACGTTCAAAAACGATTAAATATCTTGACACATTAATTGGTCTTAATATTTTATACAAAGAATTTCCTTTTGGAGAAAACCCGGAAAAAAGCAGAAAGGGAATATATCGAATAAATGATAATTGTTATCGTTTCTGGTATCGTTATGTGTTTATGAACAAAACCAGTATTGAACAGGGCACCGGCGCGGCTCTTTTAAAGTTTTATCTGCCAGAATTAAACAGCTATATTGGCGGTCCATTTGAAGATATTTGTATGCAGTATATGATAAGGATGAATAATCTTCTGGAGCTGCCTTTTATTTTCTCTCAATCCGGAAGATGGTGGCGGCCGGATTCTGAAATCGATATGGTTTTCTCCGATGCAAGCCGAAAGAAAATTATTTTTGCCGAGTGTAAATGGCGTAATGAGTTAAAAGATACAGCCGCTTTAAAAAAACTAATAGAAAAATCAAAATTGTTTAACAATGTTAGTTATTTAGCAGCCAGAGAGAATACATATTATTACATGTTTTCCAAAACACCTTTTTCAAAATCCTGTGAATCGCTTGCAAATCAAACCGGAAATATCAAATTGATTTGTCTTAAAGATCTCTTTTTTACCAGCCAGGGGAAAAATAACCAAAACCTGTACTCTTGACATATCCTATACAACAGTATAGTATTATGATATGGGAACAATTGCCATCGGAACAAGCGGTTACTCTTACAATGAATGGGTAGGCCCATTCTACCCTCCAAAAACAAGGCAAGAGGATTATCTGCCCTTTTATGCAGAGCAGTTTTCTACTGTAGAACTGAATTTTTCCTATTATGCCATGCCCAAGGCGGAGCAACTGCGCCGTATGGTGGAAGCTGCAGGCAGCCTCTCCTACTCTATAAAGGCTCCCCAATCTCTAACCCATAAGGTAGACCCCCAAAAATGGCAGGATGAAGCTAAAATCTACCTTACCTCCCTGGAGCCATTGCTGGAAGCCGGAAGACTGGAAGCTGTTCTGTTTCAATTTCCCTTTTCATTTCACTACGAGGCGGATAACCGGCGTCATCTTGCAAATGTCTTAAACGAATTTGCCGGTATCCCCTCTGCTGTGGAATTCAGAAACACGGATTGGAGCAACAACCGCGTAATCGACGAGCTTAAAAAACGGGAAATTGCATATGTTTCTACAGATATGCCTGACCTAAAGGGATTACCGCCAATCCTGGATGTCTCCACTTCCTCTATAGCGTACTTCCGCCTGCACGGCAGAAATACCCAAACATGGTGGGGCTCGGACAGCCGCTCAAGATACGATTATCTTTACAGCGACAAGGAGCTTGAAGGCGCGGCGGAGAGAATAAAACGTATCGTGGTAAAAGCAAACAAAATACTTGTCTACTTCAATAATCATGCAAGAGCCCAGGCTGTAAAAAACGCAATAACTCTAAAAAAGCTTTTGGCCCAATTAAATGAACATAGCTCACCTTAATATTATAGGCTTTAGGGCGGCTGTAGCGGCGTTAAAAGACCGCTCCCTAAAAGGGCGCCCGTATGTAATTGCAGGCAGAACCGGCGGACAGACTGTGGCTAAGGATGTATCGCCCGCCGCGCTTAAGGAAGGAATAAAAATCGGCTCGTCTCTTGCCTCAGCAGCGCATCTTGTAAAAGAGCTTGCAGTTATAGAACCTGATCCTGCTGCCTGTTTCAGTGTTAATAAGACTCTGGAAAATGTTATAAACCGCTACGCCCCCGTATGGCAAAATGACGGAATCGGCAACATCTACTTTGACATTACAGGCACTCAAAGGCTTTTCGGCCCGGCCGCCGACTGCGTGTGCCATATCCAAAATGAAATTATCTCCGCCCTAAAAATTGAAGCTGCGGCGGCAACAGGGACAAACAAACTTGTATGCAAAGTGGCAAGCAGAACAATACGCCCTGAAGGACTTATAGAAATCCGTCCCGGAGAGGAGGCTGCCTTTCTCGCGCATCAGGATATTGCCCTTCTGCCTGGAATCGGCCAGTCATTAATGAAAACTATTCGCGTAACAGGTTTTACCGAGGTGGGCGAACTTGCGGTATTATCGGACAGCGAGGTCTTGTCTCTTTTCGGCAAAAAGGGGATTTTACTGCGGGAAAGGGCGCGCGGTATCGACAATTCACCTGTTGCCCCGGGCAAGGGACGCTCTATAGAAAGCCGCGCCGATTTCCCGGAAGATGTAATTGACGAGGCTGTTATCCGCGGATCCATTGCCTGTCTTGCCGAACATGCGGGGCTGCAATTAAGAAGGGAAAAACTTGGAGCTTATGCTATCCGTTTTTCTGCTGTTTACGCAGACGGAATACACTCTGACGCAAACGAAAAGAGAAAGTATCCCCTTGTGCTTGATAAGGACATAATAAAATCTGCCGTTAATCTGTGCCAAAAGGCCGTAAGCCGCCGTATACGCATAAGAGGGATATGCCTTTCCCTTGAAGATCTGCGCCCTCTTGACTATGAACCTGATTTGTTTGAACCGGAGACAGAGACCAGCAGCCGTAAATTGCAGGAGGCAGTTGATTCAATAAAAAGACGCTACGGAACCGGAAAAATCACACGCGGCATTGTCCTTTATCCGCCTCTGCGTACAAATGCATCCCTGTATCCAATACTTCTGAATCTGGAAAGTACTGCTGCGCTTTCACCCTGATTTAAGGGGCCTATAAGTATACGATATGTATTGCTTGTGTCCCTGAATATAAAAGGATCGTAACTTCTGTCTATTTGCCTTACTGCATTCTCAATGCTATCTGCTGAAAGAACGGCTAGCTGCACATAATATTGTCCTCTGTCAAGATGAGAAATTGTACGTACAGAAAACGAATGTTCAGGTGCAGCAGGTACAGGCTGCGCCGGAAGAATCTGCTCGGGAACTATAATGGGTTTTTGCGCAGAAGTTATTGCAGGAATTATATCATCAGGATTAATTCCGTAGATATTCTGCGAAGGAGGCTGCTCTGTTGTTTCTACAAGATTATATGCAATATAATCCCTGTCTAAAAAATCATTTATAATTTCATTACTCTCATCTTCTGCAATCAATACAGGCTGCTCTATATTATCCCAAAAGTTATCTGCAATAAAATCAAATATTTCTTCATTGTCAATCTTTAAATCATCATCTGTAAATCTTCCCTGCGTTTCTTCTGCAATCAAAGGCGGATGTTCTTCGGCAAGAAAGGGATTTTCTTCTTCAATATTAAAACGCTCTACAGGCTCTATATTAAAGACAGGAATATCCACAATGCTAAGCCTTCCTGTTCCGCCCCATTCAGGTTCAATAATATAACTTGGTCCTGATATTCCGGCGGCAGGGGGACTTGCCTGTTCCTGATTCCAGATATCAGCCGGAACAGGTATGTATGAATCGCTGCCGTATACTTCAGCTAACAAAGAATCTTCGTCAATAACGCTGCCTGAATCAAAGGGCGGATTTCCCAGCATTAAATTTTCTGTAAAACGCAGGTATGCAATCGGATCTGAGGGCTGAATCATTCTTATTCTGCTTACAGAACCCTGACGCATTCCGATTAAATCAGCAGCTTCGCGGGAAACAATTGCAAGAAGCCCTGGGCTGTTTAATGTGTTTGCAACAATAGCTCTTGTACTCTTTCCGGTTTCGATATTTGTAATATTCACAACTGTATTGCGGGGAAATGAATTTGTCGCAACAAAAAAACCGGTTGCCGGGAGCTCTCCTGCAGGGGCAACTGAAGCAGCCCCTTCCCAGGGTGTAGACCCCATAAGAAACAGTGTAGCAGCGGCTAATAATAAAAATACCTTTAATTTCATAATCTTAATCTCCAATATAAGGGACAAGCCCTCTTACAATTGATCTTATATCGTCAAGCTCTTCCCTTGCCGTTCTGTAGGATTTCCCCGGGATTATTCTTTCAAGAATTTTTTGTCTGGGGACAAGTCTGTATATATAAAAGGATATTTCGCCGGGAGATGGCAGATTCCCTGAATAATCGAGCATGGCTATTAAAACATATTCAATTCCGCCGCCCCTGTCATCAATAATATCGAATGCAACTGCCTGTAATATATCTCCTTTCGGCTTTGTATCAAGGCGCAGAATCGGCGCATTGCTTACAATGTGTCCTGCATCGAAAAATACGTCCATGAATGCGTCTTCCCAAATTTCGGCGTGCCTTACCGATTCAATACCGTTACTGAGGCCCGCTTCAACCACATAAAAAGAGACCATTGATGCTCCAATATTGTAATTAAGAAAAAGACCAAAAATAAAAACAAGGACCGCACCCTTTTTCATTACTCCTCCTGCGAACATCGGTTATCCCCTATATCATTATCGGCACTTAAAGTGAAGTTTCCAGCTTTTTACAGCGAAAATTCTGACCTTTTAAAGCGAAAATTCCCAATTCCGGCACTCTTTTCAAAACACGAAATTGGATTCATACTGTGAATAATGAACTATTACGCAATTCAGGTTAGAGCGCGCGCAGAAGAGAAATTCATTAAACTCTTTAAGGCACTGCATCCAAAAGTCTTATTCCCGGTTCATTTTCCCCGCAGACGCATTGATATAAGAAAGGCCGGAAAAATAAAAACGACAACGCCTGCTGTTTTTCCGGGTTATTTATTTATTGAAGCTGCAAGTGACGAAGAAATACAATCCTGCCAGTGGGAGTTCAGGAAGACAGAAGGTTTCTACCGTTTTCTGAAATCAAACAAGGACATTACCCCGCTTAAAGACAGAGACCTGGAACTTGTACTTCATTTTATTAAAAACTCAGGTCCCATTGTTGGAAGATCAAAAGTATATTTTAATGAGAATTCCCGCATTGTTGTTGTAGAAGGTCCTCTTATGGGTCTTGAAGGAAGAATCGTAAAGGTGGATAAAAGAAAAGAAAGAGCAAAAATTAAACTTGATATTTATAATGATTCTTTTACAATAGATCTTGCCTTTGAAGTAATCGGATCTACAGAAATCGACAAGAGGAAATGATGGCAAAATCCAGGCGTTTATATATTATCGGAGCCGGGTTTGCCGGACGCGCGCTTGCAAACGAGATAATAAAAAAAACTATTTTCGGCGAAGTAGTCGCGTTTTTGGATGACGACCCTCAGAAAATAGGACGAAGAATTGACAATATCCCTGTTCTTGGCCCAATAAATGATGTGACTCTTTTACTACGGACAAATCCTGCAGACGAAGCGATAATTGCAATCCCAAGCGCCGGCAGGGAGTATTTAAAAGAGCTTTATTCTGTTTTGAAACATGCAAACTTTCAGAAAATCAGAATCCTTCCCGGAATTTCACAGATAATCGAAGGGGAAGCTCATTTTATCCAGACCCGTTCAATAGACTTGCAGGATCTTCTTGGCAGAAACCCAATCACCATAAAATTAAAACAGAGCCTTGCCTATGTCCGTGCAAAGCGCGTCCTTGTGACAGGAGCAGGCGGATCTATCGGCAGCGAACTTTGCAGGCAATTATTATCAGGCGGTGTTTCCAGGCTCTACCTTTTGGGTCATGGCGAAAATTCAATTTATCAGATTGACAGGGAATTGCGCCTCTTGCAGGATGAGGGTGTCGGTGAAAAAGCTGCAATAGTTCCAGTCATCGGTGATTTAAAAGACTTTGACTACATGGATTATATTTTAAACCAGCTGAAAGCCGATACAATTTTTCATACAGCAGCTTATAAACATGTTCCAATGATGGAAGAAAATCCTGTTGCAGCAATAGAAAATAATGTCCTTGGAACTGAAAACCTTATTAATGCTGCAATAAAACATAAAACAAAACGTTTTATTCATATCTCAACCGACAAGGCTGTAAGCCCTGTCTGCGTATACGGCGCATCAAAGTACATCTGCGAGCAAATGGTTCTTGCCGCAAGCTTAAATGAAGGACCTGAATTTGTTGTTGTCCGTTTCGGCAATGTGCTTGGCTCCCGCGGCTCAATTGTTCCGCTCTTCCAGCAGCAGATAGAAAAGGGAGGCCCTGTTACAGTCACACATCCGGATACAAGCCGCTATTTTATGACAATAAGCGAAGCTTGCTCTCTTGTTTTAAAAGCAGGCGGCGTTGGTGAAAACGGCGGCTTGTATCTTCTTGACATGGGCGAGCCTGTGCGAATCCGTGAACTTGCCGAGCAGTTAATCCGCTTTCATGGTTATGAGCCTGAAACAGATATTAAAATAGATTACATAGGCCTTCGTCCCGGAGAGAGGCTCGATGAATATCTTCTTTCTGATGATGAAATACCTTCATTAACCGACTACAGCCGCATTCTTCGCATTAACAGAAAAGTTCCTTCAGCTTTGGATATAAAATCTCTTATTGATGAATTAAGGCCGATTTGCCGTCTTTGCTCATGTAATCCGCAGGAATACAGAAACGTAAAATCCTTAAAAAATATTTTTGAACGCTATAAAATATTATAAGTTTTTATCTAATAACAACAGAGCTCCAGTTTTCTTTCTCAAAAATATTTGTATGTACATGCAGCCATTCATCCGGCTTAATATCAAAATGATACCTTGGATGCCGTTCAACTTCCCAAATTACTGATGTTGTAAGAGTAGCTCCGTCTTCTTTACCGCTTTTAATTTCTTTTCCCGTATACGGATTTACCGGATTTAAAACGATATTGTCAAGCGCAATCACAGGAACATCCGCATTAGTCATAAAATCATTATTAACCTGTAATTTTCCGTGACTGTTAAAATCCTTAACCATTAAAAGCGCAGTGTAATTTGCAAGACATTTATTATTCGGAAGAATAATATTGCCTTCATAATCGCTGTATAATTCTAAACCATGATCTGATACTACAATTACTCTTGTGTTATCATAAGCGTCATTTTCTTTTAAATAATCCAGCCATTTTCCAATTAATAAAATAGCTGCAATATTCACATGATAATTTTTTTCATCTGCAAATTTTCCACCTCCGATATTTGTTACGCTGCTTACAAGAGTATAATCCGGAGCTTGTAAAAAATGATAAGGTTCATGCGTTAAATTATTTATAATTGAATTATATGTATTTATATTTTTATCTGTAATTTGTGTTATATCCGGTAAAATATCGAGGGCTATATAATTATTTAAAAATGCAGATAAAAATGATTCCCCATATGAATTTGAATATTTCATTGTAGACAGCCATCTGCCGTGATCATATATAAAATTTCTGAACATCATCGGTATTATTCTGAAAAATGAAAACCTTATTAAATTTGAATTAATTACTTCTGTCAAATTTATACTGATTAAATCAGGCCTGTTAATAAGCCATGATATTGCATTTTTATCTATTACGTTATCTACATTAATTTGCGGATAATTATTAAAAATGCTTAAATCCGGTATTAAACTGTAATTTGCGTATGACGGATCCGTAACAGTTACTTCAAATTCATTTTCAAGGAATATTCTTGGCAGCAACAGTAAAGCTTCATTATGTTTATCAACAAGAGCCACTTCCCTTCTGGCCTGCATTCCAAGAGGTGTATATTCATATCCTCCGAATAATCCAGGGAGCCCGAAATTAGTTGTTGTCCCAAATGAAACTGTATTTCTATACCAGGTAAAACCGTCAAATGAATCGTATAATCCGGGTTTCTCTTCAAAAATATAAGGAATAAATCCGCTTAAGGCGCGATCTATCATAATTATTACTACATTTTTTCCTGTTTTTGACAATGTGTATGTATTATTATTACTTGCAATAATTTCATTATTGGCTCTTTGTTCTGTGAATGATATAAATCTGTTATTTATATTTATGCTGTTTACAATTCCATACAAAAATAAAGCGCATGCAAAAACTGTAAGAATTGATGTTTTAATATTTTTAAATCTGTAAATTATAAGCATAAATATAATGACAATAAAAATTATCAGCATATTATATGTATAATAAATATTTTCAGATTCCAGTACTTTTGAGAAAAAGAAAGTTATTGTCATATAACCGTAATCACCAGGGAACATAAATACATTAATAAGGGAAACACATGCTATACAGGCAGCTGTTATGGCAAATATTTTTTTTATTTTTGAAGAGAACAGAAAATATATACATAAAGGCCATAATACAAACAATCCTAATGACTGCATTAGAGTGCTGATAATAAACGGAAAAGGACTTGTATTATTTTCAATATATGAATACTCCTGAACCGATGAAACAATCAGCAATGAAGGAATTACAAGTCCTGTTAATAAAAATAATGTAATAATTGAAAGAATAAATATTCTTGTATTTTTTTTATCATTATTTTCTATAACGGAAGTTTTTATTATTCCTTTCTTTATTAATATATTTTTTATATCCTGTATTATTTTTATTGCTGCCTTGTACAAGAAGGGTAAAACAGGAATTACAGTAATTATAGAAACAAGGGTAAGACGTTTAATCAACGCACCATCATGAAAAAACAGAATATAAATATCCATAAATAAACATAGGGCGGAAATTATAATCATGATTATCAGCTTTGGATATTTTGTTTTTTGAATAATATTTTTAACAAGTGAAAATAAATTGTTTCCTGTCCAATAAAGAACAATGCCTGCAGGAGAGCTGTAAAGCAGAATCAAAAAAACCACAGCCATGCCGTATAATTGAATTTTATCCTTTAAAAATAATCCTTTGGTATAAACTAAGGCCGACATACAATTTATTATTGTCATTATTATTGGCAGTATATTTATATTAAGGTTATTTATTTGAAGCATAGAATCCGCTTTTGCAAGATCATTTATAGGGCCAAAAGAAACTTCTCTTATCATTTCAAGATTAACAAGAAAATGATATGCCGCTATAAAAAACGGAATCTGTATAATCAGGGAAATGCTTGATCTTAGCGAATAAACCGGATGATATCCATTTTGCCTGTAATATGCAGAAAGAAGCATAAACCTTTCATCGCCGGAATACACCGATTTAATGTTATCAATATCTTTCTTCATTCTTTTTTGAATTTCACGTTCGGATTTTTGATGCTTTTCCGCCATGAAATACAATGGCAAAGTAATAATACTTACCGCAAATGAAACTCCCAATATTGACAAGGCAGGACTGTTAAATACCCTTAATACAAACATATAAGACAGCTCTATAATCTGTTCCAATGGAAAAATAAAGATGTTATAAAAAAAATCCATATATTAACAAGTCTCCTTATCTGTTGTTTCCACCATGAAATCAACAACGCGTTTTGCAGACTCACCTTGATGTTGCCACATTATCTTTTTTATTTCCTGTCTGTTTTCCATTATTTGGGTATCCTGCGAAATACTGTTAATTGTCTGTTCAATATTATCAAGTTCAAGTCCGTTAAGTTCTTTTCCTGTTTTTTTTATAGATTCTAAAAAATACGGTTGTATATTTACCGTATATGCATCAAGACGCCGGAAATCAAGATCATTTATATTTAATAAAACAGGTTTATCAAATAAAAATACAAAGTCATAAATTATACTTGAAAAATCAGAAATCATTATATCAGATTTTGACAGGGAATAAATATTTTCATTATTGTAATCCCACTCTATATTCAAATTATTTTTGTATCTTTCCTGTAATCTGTCAAGCATTGCCTTCTCATTTATTACTGATTGAGGATGCGGTCTTATAATAATACGCCATCTAGTTTTAGAAAGCGGATCAAGGAGTTTCTCTCCATAAATTTTTAGTAATGCGGAAGGACCCCACGAAGGAGAAACAAGAACTGTAAAAAAATGTTCCTCTTCTTTGGGAAGATCTTTTATTTTTTTTATGCATCTGTCAAAAAAAGTGTTTCCTGCAACAATAATTTGTTTTTCCGCAATGTTTCTTGCTTTTTCCAGCATGCGGATTTCTGATATTTCTACCTCTCCTGCAACAAGAACAGAATCAAAATAATCCAACGAAAAAAGACGGTATAAAAGTGTTCCCCCTGCTCCATGTACTAAATGGCTGTAATGCTTGACGTTTTTTGACCTCTTCCACTGGAATACATCAAGGTGCGGAGTGGTTGCTAATACAAATGAAGCCGACATCAAATTAAGATATGCGTATGCCTTATTCCCGGTTCCGATATATTTTGGCTTTACATATTCATACCTTGAAATAAAAACAGGATCATCTAAAGACATAGTCAGGTAATTTACCTCAATCTGCCGCGCTTCAAATTCATCAAGAATATTTTCAAAATACGGATAATATCTTTTTTCTTCAGCAAAAATCACATATTTAAAATTTTGATTTTCATTCTTTCTTTTACCAAAAAAAAGAACTCCGAATTTTAAGAATAAACCTCTGCCCAGAAAATATAATGTTGCAGCTATTCCAATCGCAATGGAAAAAAGAGCGCTTCCTGTTCCAGGATCTATATATAACGGATATACATTTATCATAATTTCCTATTGCCTCTCTTGTAAACGTTAATATATTATTAACTGTTTTTCTTTTCCGGTTAACAATATTTAATTTCTTTTATCAAATTCCCTGATTTTCAAAATTAATTCTTTCCTCTTCTATAACAAGAGGCCTATTCATAAGTCTGGAATTTATCGACATTACATATTCACCAATAAATCCTATAAAAAACAATTGTATAGAACCAAAGAAAAACACACCAATTATAAGCGGCGCAATTCCTACTGGAAAACTATTCCAATATAATAATTTTAATATAAAATATATCAAAGCAATGATAAGTGTTAAGAAAGCTATTATTATACCAAATATTGAAGCAAGACGCAGTCCAATTTTTGTATATGAAGTAAAGCTAAGCATAGCAGCATCATATAATGTATACCAATTATTTTTTGTTTTTCCTGATTTTCTTTTTTGCTGTTCGTAATTTATATCTTTTCTTTTAAAACCTAATTCTGCCACAATTCCCCTAAAAAAAGGTATTGGATCATTTAATTTACGCAATATATCTATAAATGTTTTGTCATATAATCCAAAACCTGTAAAATGTTCAATCATTTCAATATCTGACATTTTTTCTATTAATTTATAATAACAACTGCGTAAAAAACGTATTATTTTATTTTCTTTGCTTTTTGTTTTTATTCCGGAAACAATCTTATAACCTTTTTCCCATTCATTAACAAATGTAATAATTAATTCAGGCGGATCCTGAAAATCAGCACACATACTAATAGTACAATCACCAGTTGTTTGGCATAATCCATAATATGGTGAATTAAACTGTCCAAAATTACGGATATTAAATATTGATTTTATTTTTTTATTATTCTTGCATATTTCCTTTAATAATTTTCTTGTATTATCAATTGAACAATTATCTATAAATATTATTTCGTAATCATAATTTTTTAAATCATTTTCAAATATTTTAACAATTTCATTGCCAAGCAGAACAACATTTTCCTGTTCATTATAACAAGGAATCAAAATACTAATTTTCTTCATTTATTATTACCTTCCCTATATTTTTTGCTTTAAATACCCAAAGTTTATTTAAAAAGAAATTTAATGGTACTGTTATTATCAGACTTATCAGTGGAGCGATATATTTAGAAATATATAATACATCAATAAATATAAATAATAAAATATTCTGCAATACAATTCCTGTAAATGCATAAGATAAATATGTTTTCATAAGTGAATATAATATATTACGATTTTGATTTTCTTTTTTCTTAAAAACATATTTATTATTCCAAAAAAAAGAATTGGCAACACTTATAATAAATGCAGTAATACTTGCAGCTATATAATGTATCCCTAAATATACCAGGCAAACATATATTATATACGATATTATTGTATTAGATAAACCTACAATACCAAATTTTATGAATTGAATTAAATTTTTACAAATCAATGTTTTCAATTATTTTTTTTATTCCTTCTTCAAAAGTAATTTCCGGTTTCCAGCCTGTGTCTTTTGTTAATTCCGATATATCAGCGCAAAGATACATTGGCTGATGCGGATAATATTCCTTTTCTCCATATTTTAGTATTATATTTGGATCAATAATATTTTTAATTATCTCAATATAATCAGATAATCTTTTTTTATTGCCGGAACCCAAAGGATAAACTTTTTCGTTTTTACCGTATTTTCCAATAGAAATAAGTGCTCTTGCAGCATCATCACAATAAAGATAATCCCATATTTGTTCACATTTAGTTAATTCAGGAGATCTTCCTTCTTTTAACTCATTTATTGCATACATAATTAATGTATGTAATCCATCTAACTGTCCAAAAACACTTAATATTCTAACCCAATTAAATTTTAAATCAACTCGAGAACAAAGATTGCCGCTTAATTTTCCAGCCGCATATTTTGCAATACCGTAACTGCTTTTTGGATTTATATTTGTATCATGCATAAGGTTATCATTTACAATACCATATTCTGCCTGTGAACCTATACCAATAAATTTTTCACAGCCAATACGTTTTGCAAGATTTACTGCATCTATAGTATATTGAATATTTTTTATTTGTATATCCGTATCATCTCTGGATGGACCATGTGTCTTTTCCCATGCAAGATGATAAAATGCATCATATTTACTGTTTATATTAATACTATTATATTCATCAATACTACAATATTCAATATTTAATAATTTTGATTTTGGTATATTATTTATTCTGTTCGAATATTTGTTTATTAAGCAAAGAATTGTCATATTATTTTTTATGGCATTTCTTGCCAATGCTGCTCCAATCATACCTGTAGCGCCTGTAATAACAATTTTATTCATAAGATTTTTCTCTTAAAAATTTATTTAATTGCTTTATATCATCAAATAAAAAATCACAGTTATCTTTTAATTCCTCTTTTGTCCCTGTACCCCATAAAACACCAATTGTCATAATATTATTTTCTTTTGCTGCAATACAATCATTTACCATATCACCAATACCAATAAAACAAGAATTATTATATTTATTTATTACATTTTTAAATAGCTCTGTTTTTGTTTTTTTATTTCTATTTATTTCTGTATAAGGCGTACTAATACTTGAAATATAATTTTTCCAGCCTAATATATCCAATATTCTATTTGTTGATAAATCCGGTTTATTTGTAACAATATGATGAAAGTAATCCGTATTATTGAATATTATTTCTTCTATATCATTATAAGGTTTAGTATTTTCAAAATTTGAATTATCATATAATTCCCTGAAATTTTCAATTATTTTTTTCAATACATTTTCTTTTATAATACTCTCAGGAAAGGATTGTTTTATAATTATATCAATAGTAGGACCTATAACAAAAGGTTTAATTTGCATAGATAAATCAATACCTGTATTTTTTATTGCCAATTCAAGATATTTTTTAATATCCTTTGTTGAATCTATTAATGTTCCATCAAGATCCCATATAATACTAATCATTATAAATACTTTGTCGGCGTTATTGATTTAATATTCATATATTCTGATAAATACAATATTTCTTTTTTTATTGCATCATTTCTTAAAAATACATTATCTTGACAATATAAAAATCTTGTATAATCATCATAATAATTACTATTATTGTCTTGCGTATATCCGTCAAAGCCAGCCAGCCAAACTTCATTTATATTTATATTTTTTAATAATTTTAAAAACATTATTAAAGGATTATCTTTTATTACTTTATTATCAGATAAAAGAGTAGAATAATTTACAATATATTCAATCTTCATTCCTGCTTCAGTAATATTTGACGTGCATATTAATTTTGCCTTTGAATTATCATCATGTATTAAATGAAAGAATTGACTGTATCTCTTTGCATTACTCATAAATATATAATCAATATTAAACAATTCTATTAAGAAATTTATTGATACAGTTATTGGATTGTTTTTCTTTATAAATTCATCAATAATATCTGCATTATCCTGAATTGATCTTCCAGGCCCCAAAAGTAGTATTTTTTTATTAAGCATTTCATCTTTTATACTTTTTATAGTAATTATATCATCACAATAATTATCCTGATATTCATTATATAACTTTTCAATAAGTTTTTCCTCATATGATAATTTTTTATCATTCTCTATTTTTTTTAATATTTCATTAACTGATTTTACAGATAGTGTTTTTTCTTTTAATAAATATTGAACATATGAAGGATGACAATCATTAAGAGCTGCTATATAATATTCAAAATTATATCCCCAGTATTTTTTATCATGCTCTTTTAATATATCTACATCTATTGCTTCCTGTATTTGATGTATATTAAAATTTCTTTCGAAGAATTCATTCATATACATTGCTAAAAGTTCCGTACACACATTTCCGGCGCTTTTACCCATTCCGAATAATGAACTGTCAATTGCCAGCCGTCTTTCCAAACTTTTATTCATCAGAGTAATGGAATTTGCATATGCCATTTGAAAATTATTATGCGCATGATAACCAAGAATAATATTTTTATCAAGTTTACTATTAAATATATCAAAATAATTAAGCAATTCCTTTGAGTGCATTAACCCATAAGTATCGACTATAGAAACCGCATATGGTTTTATTTTATTTAATTTTTCAATTAATATTGACACTTCATCATTAGTATAGCTTGTGATAGATACAGGATTTGCAAATATTTTGTATCCCTTATCTTTTATTTGTTTAAGAAAATCTATAGCTTCTTCCTGATCTTCTTTCTTAAAAATAACTCTTATTCCATCCAGGCAGGAATCATCTTTATTAGATACTTTATTTATACTGCAGGTGCCATAATCAATCATTCCAACAATAATAGCACTTGGTTTTTGGATTGATTCAAATATTTTTTTTATTGATTCTGTATCCGGAAATATTGATCTGTTTTCATCATATGCTCTTCTTTCATCAATAAAACCTATTTCTATAATATCAACTCCAGCATAATCAAGTCTGCTTATTATGCTCTTTATGCTTCCAATGCCGAAATTCCAATCATTTACAAATCCTCCGTCTCTTAATGTACAATCAAGTAATAATGGTGAAATCATATCTCCCCCAGTTCAGAGTTTATTAATTCCATTTCTTCTTCCGGAAGAAATGGAAACATGTCTTCTAACGATGGCGAAATCATTGTACCATCCTGTAATTTTTTAGCTGAAAGTTTTGGTTCAAAATATTGTTCATGATCTATTATAACTTCAATAATTACCGGGCCGTCAATTAAAAATGCCTTTTTTATTTCTTCGTTTATCGATGATTTTGTTTTTATTTTAAAAAAGGGAATATTATAAGCATAAGCTATTCTTTGCGCATCAGGAAAACTAATTCCATTATCACTACTGACCCCGCATAAAGGCGGATTAAAAAGATTTGCCTGCGTTTGTCTTATTGAATGATATCCATTATTATTCAGCCAAAATATTTTTATATTTAAGCTGTTATGTTTTATAGTTTGCAGCTCCTGTATATTCATTTGAATGCTTCCGTCACCTTCAAGGCAAATAACCCGTTCTCCCTTTCTCTTGACCGCTACACCTAATGATGCCGGAAGGCCATATCCCATACTTGCACAGCCAGAATTTGTAAACAAGCGCTGTTTTTCCTTTATAATTGCAGCTTGAAATGAGCATACGCATGCACTGCCATTTGACGTAACAATTACATCACCTTCATCAAGATTTAAAAATAATTCATTCATAAAAACATAAGGATTAACAGGCTGTTCTTTTTCATAATATTTTTGCTGGCATATTAAGTATTTTTTATTAATTTCTTTGCACCAATTTAACCAATTTTCATGATTACCTGTATTTACATTTAAAAATGAATTCATTTTATTTATTAGATCTTTAATATCTGCGTATATTGGCATATCTATTGAAAGTGTCGGTTTTAGCAATTCACCCGGATCTATGTCAACCATTATTTTATAAGCACCAGATGCGAAATTCTCCCAGTTATAGCTTATTTGACGTATATTTAATCTGCAGCCAAGAATAATTAATAAATCACTTTTTTGAACAGTAAAATTACCTCCGCGATTTCCTATTGTTCCAGGACGCCCGCAATATAATGGATGTTCATCCCAAAGTATATCATGTGAATTCCATGCAGTAACTACCGGTATTTGCAATTTATTAATCAATTCTAAAAAATCCATATAAGCGCCTGAAGAGCGAATTGCAGAACCTGCAAGTATAACCGGTCTTTTTGATTTTTTAATTTTTTCAATTATATTTTCAATAATTTTATTATTAATATCAGGCGGATTCTCTTCTGAGTTTTCCGTTTGATTGTAATGACGAAGCTCATCAGTTTCTATAATAGCACCTTGAACATTTAATGGAATGTCTAACCATACCGGACCAGGCCGTCCATTTGTCGCTATATATAAAGCTTTCTCAAGATAATATGCAATATCAATTGGATTAATAATCATTTCACTGAATTTTGTAAAAGTTTTAGCGCAATCTGTAATATTAAATTCTTGATCTCCAAGCTGTCTCAAAGGTATTTTTGTAGATTTTACAGATGTAGAGTGTTTAATTTGACCTGATAATATAAACATGGGAATAGAATCAAGCCATCCTCCGAGAACCCCTGTAATCGCATTAGTGCCTCCAGGACCTGTTGTAACACATACAGCAGCCAGCTTTCCGGAATATCTTGTATATCCTTCAGAAGCAATTGCACAAGCCTGTTCGTGATGATTATATATGCAATTTAATTCCGGGTGATGTCCAAAAGCATCGTTCAGATGCATCGCTCCTCCGCCCGTTACTGTAAATATATCTTTAATATTATTATCATTTAAAAAATCCGCAATATAATCAGCTACTCTTTGTTTCATTGAGCAATACCATCTTTTATTACATCAATCATCCTATTAATCATTTCTTCTGTCATACCAGGATACACACCAACCCAAAAAGTATTATTCATAATACGATCAGTTTCTTCTAAATTTCCAATTACACGATAACCTTCGTTATTTTTACGTAATTCATCAAAACATGGGTGTTTAACAAGATTCCCTGCAAAAAGCATCCTTGTTTGTATATTCCTGTTTTCTATATATTGTACCAATTTGTTACGGTTTACTCCGTCTCTGCATGTTATTAAAAATCCAAACCAGCTTGGATCTGAATCAGGTGAAGCTTCCGGCAGTATTAATTTATCCTGTAAACATTCCAAACCCTTATATAGACATTTAAAGTTATATTTTCTTTTTTCTATAAAAGATGGAAATTTTTCCAGCTGCGCACAACCTATTGCAGCCTGCATATCTGTCGCCTTCAAATTATAACCAAAATGACTATAAACATATTTATGATCATAACCTAAAGGAAGTTCACCAAATTTGATATTAAAACGATTACCGCAAAAATTATCCTGCCCTGATGTACAAGCGCAATCTCTGCCCCAATCTCTTAATGAACGTATTATTTTATTAAGTAATTGATTTGAAGTGTATACAGCTCCTCCTTCACCCATTGTCATATGGTGAGGAGGATAAAAACTTGATGTTCCGATATCACCAATAGTTCCTGTATACCTTGAAACATTGTCAATTACATATTTTGAACCAAGAGCATCACAATTATCTTCAATAAGCCAAAGTTTATTCTCATTGCAAAACTTTTTAACTGCATGTAAATTAAATGGATTTCCAAGAGTGTGTGCAAGCATAACAGCTTTTGTTTTTTCAGATAATGCTCTTTCAAGATATGTTATATCAATATTATATTGGGGAATTGTAACATCCACAAATACAGGAATTGCACCAAACTGTAAAATCGGCGTAACTGTAGTCGGAAAACCTGCAGCAACTGTTATTACTTCATCTCCTCTTTTTATTGCCTTTTCACCTAAAAGAGGAGATGTTAGAGCCATAAATGCAATTAAGTTTGCAGAAGAACCCGAATTTACCAGAGAACAAAAGGGAATTCCAAGATAATCACTGAATTTCTTTTCAAATTGTTCAGTATAACGTCCTGATGTAAGCCAAAATTCAAGAGAGCTGTCTACCAGATTAATTAATTCATTTTCATCAAAAACACGTGAGGCATAAGGAATACGATCTCCGTCCTTATACTGAGGTTTTATCATATATTTATAATAGTATTCTTTTACATTATCCAGAATATGTTTAATAGCTTTCTCTTTTGTCATTAATTCAAACATAGTTTTCTCTTGAAAAATATTCCTTTATTTGTTTTTCAACACAAGCTTTTTTTTCATCATCTGATTTTGTTTTAGCAAATTCTACTGTTTTCTCAACTGCTGTTTTTATATCCCAGTACGGTTTCCAGTCAAATACAGCCTTTGCTTTTGAACAATCCAACTTTAAAATATCAGCTTCATGCGGTCCAGAATCCCCCTTATTTATCCAAGCGGCGTTTTGTCCCCATGCATCACAAAAAATAGATGCAAGTTCTCCAGTTGTAACACAGCTTTCATCATATGGACCAAAATTGTATGCTCCTTCAAGTCTCTTGTCATTATACTGTCTTTGCGCAAGATGTAAATAACCAGAAAGACACTCAAGTACGTGCTGATATGGACGTATTGAATTTGGATTTCTTATAATAATATCGCTTTTTGCTTCCATTGCCCTGATACAATCAGGAATAACACGATCTTCAGCATAATCACCGCCGCCAATTACATTACCAGAACGGGCAGTAGAAACCGCGCAATCATCTTTATTATAAAAAAAAGATTTACGATAACTGTATGTTACAAGTTCACTGCAGGATTTACTGTTCGAATACGGATCTAAACCGCAAAGATTTTCATTTTCACGATAGCCCCAATGCCATTCTTTATTTTCATAGACTTTATCCGTTGTAATATTTATAAACGATTTAACTGATGATGTTAGCCGGATTGCTTCCAAAATATTAACAGTTCCCATAACATTTGTTTCGTATGTCAATGCAGGTTTATTATACGAAAGACGCACTATGGGCTGTGCTGCCATGTGAAAAATTATATCTGGTTTTGCTTTTTTTACATTTATTATAAGAGCATCACGATTTATTACATCAGAAATTATTGAGTTTATTTCTTTTTCTGTTCCAGTTTGAATAAAAAGAGATGGTTTTGTAGGCGGCTCAAGTGCATATCCTGTAACATTTGCACCTGCTTGCAGAAGAATCCTGCACAGCCACGTTCCTTTAAACCCAGTGTGTCCTGTTATAAAAATATTTTTATCTTTGTAAAAATCAAGCATTATCCAACCATAATGCCCAAGGGGCACATTCCTTTTTCCACATGTCTGATAATTCATTTTTATCACGCAGTGTATCCATAGCGCGCCAAAAACCATGATGTTTATATGCATTTAACATGCCTTTTTCCGCTAATGTTTCCAATGGTTTACGTTCAAGTATTGTCATATCGCCATCATCAAGATAATCAAATATACCTGGTTCCATAACAAAAAATCCGCCGTTTATCCATGCTTTGTCACCGATTGGTTTTTCCTTAAATGAGTTTACATTTCCATTTTTATTTATCTCTATTGCTCCAAACCGTCCGCCTGGCTGTACAGAAGTTAATGTTACCAACTTTTTTGAAGTCTCATGACATTTAATAAGCTCATTAATATTTACATCGCTTACTCCGTCTCCGTATGTAAGCATAAAACGCTGATTACAAAGAAAATCCTTGGCTCTTAAAAGACGGCCTCCTGTTTGTGTATCAGGCTTGGTATAAAGCATTGTTACTTTCCATGGCTCATTTCTTATATTATGAATATCAACAGAGTTATTCGACATATCTACAGTTATATCTGAATATCTTGTATAATAATTAATAAAATAATCCTTAATTATATTAGATTTATATCCTGTAAGTATTATAAAATCGTTAAAACCCCAATATGAGTATATCTTCATAATATGCCATATTATCGGACGAGTACCTATTTCTACCATTGGCTTGGGAATTAGAACTGTTTCTTCTGATAAACGGGTTCCAAGACCGCCAGCCAATATCACTACTTTCATTTTATTATCTAATTCCTTCTTAATTCTTTACTAATTTTCCATGGTGGAATAATTATTTGCCTTATTCTTTTCTCTCTATCCTCCCACAAATTATCCATAGGCTCATAATTAATTTTAATTGATTTTATACCATAGTAACTTGCAACACTTGTATTCTGCCAGGATTTTTCATCTATTACCAGATCATCAAGGCCGTATAATGCCGCATGTTTTTCCGTTGTATTAATAACTTTTACATCGATATCATAATTATTTTTATCTTTTTCTGCCTGAATAAATTCAATGCGATCATACCACCTTAGATACACTGCCAATATTTTTCTCGTTGAATCGATAAATGTAAAAGACAAGCATACAAACACAATAATTACAATAAATAATTTATTATTTTCTATTATTTCAGGTATCTTTAAATTCATTTGTCTTATTATATTACCTAAGGTAATTATTGCAAAAACTGTTACAATAAAAAACGCGCGTGTCGGAAAATACGGAGCTACTATCATTGAATAAGCTCCCGCTATTGCTGCTAAAGCATAAAAATATGTAAAAGTATATAATTTTTGTTTTTTATGATAAATTAAATTAAAACCCAATATAAAAGAAATGCCAATAATTAAAAATCCATGATTCTCTATAAAACTTATTGTGACAGATACTATTCTCTTTATAAACGTTACAATGAATAAATTATTATCCGATTGCTGGAAAACATCAGCACGTATATAATTACCAGGTGCGGCAATTAATAATGAGAATCCAGCCAGAAATCCAATAATGCCAAGAATTTCAAATAATGTATATTTATCCTTATTAATAACTTTAATTATTAAATATGCTATAAGTAAAAATAAAACTGCAGCTCCGGAATTTTCAACACTCCATCCGGCCAGAATACCTAAAAATAATAATAAAACAGAAAGAGGTACACATAATTTGTAATCAGGATTATCATATTTTATTCTGAAAGGAACAAGGAATAAAAGAATTATTGTTGATGTCCACAGATAATGACAGCTTCCTGTAAGCCATAAAAAATTTTGCCCCCATACAGGCATAAAAAACCAGAAGAATATATTTAAAATTAAAAATAATAATAAATTTATTTTTTTAAATGATCCTGTTATATGAAATTGAATAATAATAATAAAGAGGCAGTATATAATTGTATTTGCAATATTGAATAAGGGTTTACCGGTCAATAACCAGAATTGTACAAAAAAACTTGCAACAACTCTCCCTCCCCAGCCAAAATAATATTCATATTGAGATCTAATAACGTCATTAAATGTATTAATCCCAAGTGAATTTGTAAAATCATCAGCTATTAACGGAGTGTATATATTAAGTATCAGGAATAGCATAACTACAAAGCAGCAAGCTATAATCAATAATATTTTAGAATTACGTATTGTCATTTCTAATCTTCTCCTTAATTATTAAACGCACTATCAAAATTAATCAAATTGACCCTTAGAATAAACAACATCAGTACACTACATAATACGAATATATTAATTAAAAAGTCAATGTACTTTAAATTGTATAATATATTGCCGGTAAACAGCAGAATATGCATTATTCCAAATACCTTGCCACTTTATCGCCCTGTATGGTAAATTCATATTAATGGAATCACTGCCCTTCCTGGAAGACATTTATCCGCAGGACCTTTTATACGCCAAAACAATCAGATCGCCTGTTGCAAGGGGTATCATAAAGTTTATAAAGACTCCCAAGCTTCCTGATAATTATACTTTTTTTACGGCAAGAAATATTCCTGGTGTGAATCTCCTTGAAGGCACGTTAATTCCAATCCTTGCGGAAAAGGAACTATCTTACATTGGGGAGCCTGTTGCCATTTTATTGGGACCAAACAAGGTTAAACTGGAAGAGCTTGCGGCAAAATGCATTGTTTACGCCGATGAAGAAAAAGCCGTTTTTGACATTAAAGATGAAAACAGTAAAATTGAGGCGAAAAGAGAAATAAAAATAGGTAACGCGCAGGAAATATTTGAAAAAAACGAAAAAATCATTACAGGTAGTTATACAACGGGGATTCAGGAACACTGGTATGCCGAACCTGCAGGCGCCGTATGCTTTTTAAGAGAACAAAAAGACAGCGAGGATAAAGTAGAGGCAAAAAATAAAAAAACAGCAAAAGAGTCCTTTAAAAATAATTTTGTCTTAAGAACTGCAAGTCAATGGCCCTACCATGTAAAGCGCTCTGTTTCCAGGGTGTTGGATATTGAACAGACCAATGTTATTATTGAGCCCACCTCCTTAAATCTTCATATGGACGGCAAATTATGGTATCCCTCCCTTATTGCATGCCATGCAGCTCTTGGCTCATTTATCACAAAAAAAGCAGTACGTCTTATTTTAACAAAGGAAGAAGATTTCCTTTTTACGCCAAAACGTTTTTATTCAAATATTGATATTACAACCGCAATCAAAGAAAACGGCGATATCTCTGCTGCAGAAATCGATATCTCTGTTAACCTTGGCGCATATGGGGTTAACGCTAATGAAATTCTGGATCATGTATGTCTTGGCGTTTTAGCTTTTTATAGAATTCCTGATATAAAATTGACAGCAAAAGCATACTGTACGAATATTCCGCCGCAGGGGCCATTTTCCGGCTTTGGTCTTGCGCAGGGACTTTTTGCAAAGGAGAGGCATGTATCACAAATCGCAGATACGCTTAAGCTTGATCCTGCGCAGTGGAGATTAAATTGCATAGAACCCAATTTTGTTTTACCTGTAAACCAGCAAAAAAATTCTCTTTCCGGTGAGGAATTAATAAAAACGGCAGCGAATTTAAGCGATTACTACCGCAAGTGGTCTTCCCATGAATTACTGCTTCATAGCCGCAAGGAAAAATTACCTGACAAAAATGACAATCCCCGCGGCATTGGATTGGCTGTAGCTTATCAAAATAACGGCCTTCTCTATCATGGCAGGGATAATGGCGTCTATAGCGTGGAAGTAACATTAACAAAGGAATGTATTCTGGAAATCAGGGCAAGCATAACAACGCCGGAAGACTATAACAAGATATGGGAGAAAGTTGCCCTTGAAACCATGTCTATAAAACCGGAAATGGTGCGGATTATTTCAACAGGCGCGCCTGACTGCGGCCCCTCTTGCTCTTCAAGAAACATTACAGTTATTACAAAACTGGTTGAAAGATGCTGCCTTGCGATCCGCAAACAGCGGTTCCATGACCCGCTTCCGATAACTGTGCGCCGTTCAGTTAAACCTCAAAACGGCGCTTTATTAAGCGGGCATTTCACAGCGCCTCCGGGAAAAGTGATGGACATTAACAGTTTCTCAAAATTGGGTATGGCTGCCGCAGTTGTTGAAGTATCAATCGATATTGTCGAGTGTGTTCCGAAAATCCGCGGCGTTTGGCTTGCTGTTGACGGCGGAAAAATCATATCAAAAAACAGAGCCAAAAGAAGCATCATGCGCGGCACGGCTCAGGCTCTTGGCTGGGCATTTACGGAGAACATCGAATACATTGACGGTATTTTGCCAAGGAAACAGTATGACAATTATAATATTTTTTCGCCAATGGAAATCCCGCCTATACACATACATTTTATTGAAAATGATTTTAGTGAGCCAAAAGGAATTGGAGATCTGCCTTCATCATGCATACCGGCAGCTTTTCTGCAGGCTGTTTCACAGGCAACAGGAAATTGCTTTAAATCGATCCCCATAAAAAGAAAAGATATTTGGGAAATAGTCAGATGATAATAAATTTTATTTTAAACGGCGAGGATGTTGTTTTCCGCGGAGATGCCGGCACAAGACTAATCGACATTCTGCGCGGAAACTTTGGTTTGTTCGGAGCAAAACCAGGCTGCCTTGCAGGACAATGCGGCGCATGCTCTGTATTTCTTAATGGAAACGTCAGCCTTGCATGCCTGATCCCGGCATTTAAAATCCGGGGAAGTGAAATAATTACAATCGAAGGTTTTTCACAAACAAATGAGTACGAGGAAATAATTACAGCTTTTGCAAATGTTCATCTGGGTAATTGCGGTTACTGCGAGGCTGGAAAAATACTTTGTACAGAGGCATTGCTTGATAAAAACCTGACACCCTCCGATGAAGAAATATTAATGGGATTTTCCGGAATTAAATGCCGCTGCACAAATGCCCAAAGGCTTGTGAAAGCCGTAAATAATATCTCGCTAATACGCAAAAAGAGGATTTATGGACGCTCCTTATAATCAGGTGCTTTTTCCTGTCTCATTCCAGGAACTGTTTACGGTGTGGAGCCGTTTCCCCGATGCCATCCCCCATGCCGGAGGAACTAACCTTATAAGAAGAGCTCTGCATACATCTGTTTTCCTGTGTCTTGACAATATCGAAGAGCTAAGCCGGATTACAAGAACTGAACATTACCTTGAAATTGGTTCTATGGTCAAATTAAGCAAACTTATAAATCTTGGAAAAATAGTACCCCAGACTCTCAGATCCTGTTTAAATAATATCGCCGGAGTTCAACTCAGGAACACAGCTGCAATCGGCGGTAATATTTGCAGCACCTTAAGGCTTCTTGATTTGCCGGCAGCCCTTACCGCTCTTGATGCGCAGTATGAACTTCGCAGTAATCAGAGCTCACGCTGGATTTCAGCCTCACGTTTTCATTCTGTAGAATATGACTCTCTTGCCAAAGGTTCATTGGAAAACAGGTACAAGGTCTGTAATGCTCTTAATAAACAGGAACTGCTTACCAGAATAAGGCTGCCCCTTCATCAGTGGAATTATGCAGTTTATAAAAAATTTTATTGCGAAGACCAGAATATTAGTGAATTATTGTTCTTTCTTGCCAGGACACAAAAAAACATATTATCCGAAATAAGGGTATTATTTAAAGGAAATACAATTTTACGTAATAAAAGCTGTGAGGATATCCTTAACGGGAAGTCTTTACCCTTAAGCAAAAGGACAACCGATGAATTTATCGAAGGCTGGAAAGAATTCCTTGCTCCTAAACATGAGTTAAGTGAATTTCTTAAAAATTCCCTTATAAACAGCATAGAAGAAAATATTTACAATCTTTCGGAATAAAAAATTAATTTAAAAAGTATTACAAATTTTCGTAACCCCCCTTGACAAATATCCATTTTGAGATATATTAGCTACATATGTCTTGTTATAGACTACTTGCTAAAAATAAGACGGCGGGAAAGACCGCAAAGGAGATGACAATGAAAAAATTATTTGTTGTTTTTCTTGTACTTATGTTAGTACCGATTTGTGCTTTTGCGCAACAGGCCGCTGCCGCTGCCACTGCTGAAGTACGCTATAGCGTACACATGTCAAACATTGGTTGGGGTGGATTTGCAGTTGATGGTGAAACCGCTGGAACCACTGGACAGAACCGCCAGATCGAAGCAATCAGAGCTAGCGTTATTTCCAATGTAACCGGAAGCATCCGCTATGATGTTCATGTTCAGAATGTTGGCTGGTTAGGCTGGCAGTTTGATAATGACATTGCAGGAACCACTGGAAGAAACCTCCAGGTCGAAGCAATCAGAGTACAGCTTTCCGGACAGTTAGCAGCACGCTTTGACGTACGCTATCGCGTCCACATGTCGAATCAGGGCTGGTCTGGCTGGTCAGTAAATGGCGAAGCTGCCGGAACCACAGGACAGAATCGTCAGCTGGAAGCAATTGAAATCAGACTTGTTGCAAAATAAGAAAAACAATTTTTCAATTTTGAAGGTTCCGGTGTTTGCCGGAGCCTTTTTTTATACCCTTACTCCAAAAATCTAATATACCTTGTAAATCATTTTTTTTTGTGATACTGTTCTTTTACCGGTACTATATCAGGCAAATCATCAGATTCATTGAGCGTGTTACGGCCGCCGTTGGTATCTTTTGTTCCCCTGTTTAATTAAAACAGGGAATTTTTTCATTAAAAATTTCCGTTTTTTGTCCGGAAAGGTTGAGTTTTGCTTTTTTCATTTGGTAATTATAAAACTTGTGTTCATATCATACATGAAATACCGGAAATCGGCGGGATTTTTAAAGATGTATCGTGTAATGTTTCCAATACGCTTCTAATTGCTGACGAAAATACTGCATATATTGCGCAAAAAATCACTTGTGATTTAAAATTGCCGCTTTGCATTTTAAAGAGCGGCGAGGATAACAAGAGCTGGCAGTCTGTTCAAACAATAATTGAAGCCGCACGCAATGCCGGCCTTGGAAGAGATGGCGTATTTATCGCTGTCGGCGGCGGCGTTATTGGTGATATAGCAGGTTTTGCAGCGTCAATTTATATGCGAGGCTGCCGTCTTGTAATGGTGCCTACTACCCTGCTTTCAATGGTAGATGCCTCAGTCGGGGGTAAGACCGGCTTTGACTTATTTGATATTAAGAACCTTGCAGGCAGTTTTTATCCTGCAGAAAATGTCTACATACCGCTAAAAGCTCTTTTATCTCTGCCGCAAAAAGAAATGAAAAGCGGAATGGCGGAGTTAATAAAAACTGCCATTCTTTGCGGCGGCAATTTTCTTGAAGAGCTTTATTCTCTTTGCGGTAATATTACAGAAGATGCTCTTTTTAATTTCATTAAAAGAGCTGTTAAATATAAGGGCAGCATTGTTAAAACAGATCCTTTAGAAAAAGGCAAAAAACGTATTCTCCTTAATCTGGGGCATACATTCGGTCATGCTCTTGAAAGCGCATCAGGTCTTGGAAATATCACCCATGGAGAAGCTGTAGCCTGGGGAATTGCACGCTCCTGTGAGCTGGGTATAGCTTTTGGCATTACCCCAAAAGAAAGAGCAAAAAAAATTAAGGATTTACTTACAGCATTTGATTACTATACTGCCTGCCCTCATTATCTTGTTAAGGATAATGAAACATTAATCAATGCGATGTATAGTGATAAAAAAAAGAGAGACGGAAAACTTACATTTATCATTCCGGATAAAAACAGCGCCCATCCTTTGGTTCTGGAAACTGAAAACGAATTAAATATTTTAAGGAATATATTATCATGCACAAGTACAATATGAATCTGCGTTTATTATCATTTTTTCTTCTTTTTGTTTTTTCATTTGTCCCTGTTTTCTCCCAGGATGAAACAGGGTATAGATCTGACTCAACATTTATTATTAATTCGTTTACTTTCAGTATAATCGGTTTCACCCAGCCTTTTGCGTTAATTAACAAGGCTGATTTAGTTACAGGCGAAGTGATAACTGGATTTAACTATCTTGAAAAATATATACAGGATAAAACACAGCTTCTTGTTAATGAAAGAGTATTAAAAGACAATGTTAAAATCGAATATACAATCGACGAAATTACTGATGATGAAAAATTTCCTGTTGATCTGACTATTTATGTCGAAGACACATGGAATATTGTCGCCATTCCGCGCCCCCAATACACTTCCAATTCCGGTTTTGACCTGACAGTAAAAGCGCGCGACTATAATTTCCTCGGCACAATGAGTCCTTTAAGGCTTGATGTTGGATACCAGCGCGATCTTGAAGAGCGGAATTTTGTCACTGTAATGCTTGATTCCGGTATTCCGTTCAGGGCTTTTGGTTATAACTGGCACTTCAATTTTGATCACGATGTACAATACCGTCCCAATATGGAACAGCACTGGTATTATTATAATGTTACAGGCATATCCGTAGATATACCTGTTTTTTTTACTACGCCTACTTTTGGTTTTGAAGTAGCATTTACTGTAAACGAAGAGAACTCTGATTTTGATAAACCTGATTACGGTAATTTCCAGGAGGGGCTTTATATATCTACACGTCCTTTTATTTCCTGGAAGATACCTACAAGCCTTATGATCGGCGAATACGGGGAGCTGATTTATACTCCGGGAGTATCAACAACTTTCAATCATGAAATCTCACCGTGGATATTATCAGATAACAGAAGAGGCCCCTTCTTTGACCTTTATCACTCGCTTGGTTTTGGACGTATAAACTGGATTGGCAATTTCCAGGAAGGTTTTTCTGCAAAATTGTCCAATTCATTTAAGTATGATTTTTACAGATACGCATATCATATTTACCCTTTAAGCAGCAGTATTCATATGGCCGGTATAGGTCATTTTACAATTACAAATTTCATGGGCTTCTCTACCAGGCTTATGTACCGTCACTGGTTTAACACTTTTAACGATAAGGCAGGCGATGCTCTGCGCGGAGTATACGACAGGGATATAAAGGCGGATTTCATGGTTTCCTTAAATCTTGATCTTCCTTTAAGAGCTTTAAGAATAAGGCCGTCTGAATGGTTTGGCATGCGCCGCAATGTATTCGATTTTGATCTTCATATAAGTCCTGTTTTGGACATGGCCGTTTATCAGCATCCCGGAACGCAGGGAGATTTTAATTCTGATAGCTTTCTTATCTCAGGCGGTTTTGAGATTATTGTATTTCCCGATTTTTTCCGGAGTCTTTACTTAAGAATTTCTGCAGGATGGGATTTTTCTGATATTTCCAAAAGAACTCCCATGGAATTATTCGTAGGCACTGAGCTTCACTTTTAAATATCTACACACAGGAATATATGCAGGTTTCATCTTTATTATCCATACCCAAAAAATTAAACAGATTATTAACAAAAAGACAAAAAATATTTTTATTTATTTTATTGTTATTAACAATATTTTTATCACTTGTTGAAACTGCCGGAATATCGGCAATTATGCCTTTTATCACAGTTGCATCCAATCCGGATGTTCTTAATGAAGGGTACTATAAATATGCTTTTGATCTTTTTGGATTTACAGATAAAAACGCTTTTATTATTTTCTTTGGCCTTGTAATAATAATTTTTTATGTCTTCCGTTCTTTTTATAATATTTTATATACATATATATTAAACAGATATTCACTTGGTACGTATAGAATACTTTCATTAAATCTGTTTAAAATATTCTGCTCCATCCCGTATAAAAATTTTGTTCAAAAGAATGCAGGAGAAATAATTCAGACTATTAATACGGAAACAGTCAAAGTAAGCCGTCTTTTAATGTTCTGCCTTCAGGTTTTTTCTGAATTGTTTACAGTATTATTGCTTTATAGCTTATTAATTATTGTTAACTGGAGAATGTCATTAATTTTAACTGCCATCTTGCTTGTTGTAACCTTAATAGTTCTTGTTTCACTTGTAGAGATTTCCAGGCGCCAGGGAAAGAAAACAACAGAAGCTGTTTTAAGGCAGTCAAGGATACTTCATGAAGCATTTTATAACTACAAATTTATAAAGCTTCGCGGGAATGAAAGAGATTTTTATGAAAGCTATGACAGCTCTGCAAGATCTGCTGTCCGTGCAAGTATAATTTCCACAACACTCGGCGTTCTTCCAAGAAATTTTTTGGAGAACTTCGGTTTCTCATTGCTAATATGTATTATAGTTTTTATTACATGGTCGATGGGTACTCCGGAAGTTATTATTCCTGTTATCAGCATGTATGCTCTTGCCTTGTACAGGATGCTCCCTGCAATAACAAGAATGCTAAGTTATTTTAATGAAATAGCTTTTAATTATAACGCTCTTGATCTATATTACAATTCCATGAATCAGGAAGTTGAAAAAGAAGATGATATTAAACTTGACTTTAAAAAATCTTTCACTGTCGACTCTGTTGATTTTAAATACAACACTGGTAACGATGTTTTAAAAAATACTTCTTTAGAAGTTATAAAGGGTGAAAGCATTGCAATTACAGGCGAATCGGGTTCCGGCAAATCAACTCTTGTAGATATTATTATAGGTATCCACAAACCTAATTCCGGTAATCTTTATTCTGACGGCGTGCGTATTACAAATGAAAATATACGTTCATGGAGAAAAAAAATCGGATACATACCTCAGAATATCTATCTCTTTGACGGAACTGTAGCAGACAATGTTACATTTTCCGCAGAATATAATGAAGAACGCCTTATTGAAAGCCTTAAAATGGCAAATATTTGGGATTTCCTTCTAAAGAACGATGGCATTAATACCCAGGTTGGAGAGGGAGGCATTCAGTTGTCAGGGGGGCAAAAGCAGCGTATTGGCATTGCCCGCGCGCTTTATACCAATCCAGAAATACTTGTTCTTGATGAAGCGACAAGTTCTCTTGACAATGAAACCGAAAGTAAAATAATGGATGAGATATATGATTTAAGCAGGGATAAAACCCTTATAATTATCGCCCATCGTTTAAGTACGGTTGAACGTTGTAATAGAAAAATACTGCTTGATAATGGCGCTATCATAGAATGAACTGGAGCCATTTTGAGTAATCCCTTATTTTCTGTTGTTGTGCTTACATATAATCAGGAGCATTATATATCAAGAACACTTGACAGTATTCTTGAGCAGGAACATAAATATCAATACGAAATCTTAATCGGAGAAGACTGTTCTAAAGATAATACCCGTAATATTATTTTGGAATACAAAAAATCATATCCTGATATAATTAAACTTCTTTTAAATGAACATAACATGGGAATGATTAAAAACTTTTTTAATGTTTTACAGCATTGCAAAGGTAAATATATCTTTTTTTGCGCCGGGGATGATTACTGGTTAAATGGAAAAGTAAGCACCCAGATTGATTTTATGGAAAAAAATCCTGATATAGGCATGTGCTGCGCAAATGCAGTTTATTTACATGAAAACGGAAAAAAAATATTAACAAAAATAAAAAATGGACTTCATAATTATGAAGATTTAATTCAGAATAATGATATAGTTCAGGTTACTGCTTGTATAAAAAATCAGTTTATTCCTGAATATATTAAATGCATAGATCCTGTAAACAAAAACTGGCTGACAGAAGATTATCCTATATGGCTGTATTTTGCTGTTAACAATATAAATATTTACCGTCTTCCTGATGTTTTGGCTGTACATAGATATATTATTAATTCCATATCTCATCCCAAAGATTATAATAAAATAAAAAACTGGTTTTTAATGATATTTGACATAAGAAAATATTTTTTGGATTTATGCCAATTGCCTTTTATTAGGGAAAAACTGGAATATGAATTAAATTGTGATTTGGTTTCACTTGCTGCAAAAAATAATAATTACGAAGATTATTGCGCCTATAATTCAAAGATTGATAATAAAAATACCAAAAATAAGATTAACAAGTACATAGCTAAACACCGTTTTTTATTTAATATTGTTTATCAATACTATAATATCAGGAAAAGACTGTTAAGTAAATGAATATTTTGGTTTTAAGTGACAGGGATCTGCACGAAACAGAAGCCGGAGGCTCAAGAACCATAATAATGGTTAATAATTATCTTGCCGAGCAGGATGGAATAACTGTTTTTTCATCTTACAGGCATCTTTCAGGTGCAAATAAAAAAATTATAGAAATACCAATAACAGATAAATTTAATAAGGAAGAAATAAATAAAATAATAAACGGGAATAATATAAATATATTGCTTATACCGGAAGGCGATAAATATGCCCGGCTTGGAAGACAGGCAGTAAATAAAACAAATTGCAAAGTAATTACCGGGTTCCATACGAAACCGGGCCATGAAACTCATTGTCTGTGGTATGATGCTTTTAATACTCTTTTTATGAGCGGTATAACTTTAAAAAGAAGATTAAGGGCTTTTATTAAGCTAATCTTTTTTCCTGTATTGGGTTTATTTATAAAATTTAAAAATTTAGAAAGATTTCAAAGAGCTTATTACGATGCCGACCGGCTTGTTGTCCTGGCACGATCATACATAAAAGAGTACAAGAAGCAATATTTTTTAAAGGATGATCATAAGATCGCAGCTATTGAAAATGCCCTGTCATTTAAAAACGAAATTACAGATGAAGATTTTATTAAAAAGGAAAAAAGAATACTTGTTGTGTCACGTTTGGAAGAACGCAATAAGAGGCTGAGTATTGTTTTAAAACTTTGGAAAAAAATACAAAACTTGTATCCGGACTGGAATCTGGACATTGTAGGTTCCGGTATAGATGAACATTACTATAAAAATTTTGCTTTTAAACATAAATTAAAAAATATAGTATTTTACGGCCGTGTAGATCCGCAAAATTATTATACCAGAGCATCAATATTGCTATTAACCTCCGTTTATGAGGGTTGGCCCATGGTATTGACAGAATCAATGCAGAAAGGATGCGTTCCTGTTTGCATGGATAATTTCAGTTCTGTTCATGATATTATTAACAATAATAATGATGGTTTTATAGTGCCTGATAATACCAATAAATTAATGGAAAAGACTGTTTTTCTTATGAATAACCCGGAAATAAGGAAAAAGATGGCTTATAGTGGCTTAATCAGCTGTAAACGCTTTTCCATGGATAATATAGGGCCTAAATGGATTGCTTTATTTAATCAGATTTTATCTTAAAAGGATATTGTAATTTTTATAATATAAATATAGACTATAGACAAACTTAATATTATGCGTAATAAGAGTAAAAAGATTCTAATAAATGGTGATTTCTTCTGCCGCAGGCTTACCGGTATTGAGCGTTATGCTTTTGAGATAACAAATCAGCTGGATAAAATAAGCAAACCGGGAGAAATCTCGATAATTATTCCAAATAATACAGAAAATGTACCAGTTTTTTCAAACATAAATGTAATCCGTCACAAAAAAAACATTAATTCGCAGTTTTTTTGGCAGCTATTTACCTTACAGTGGTTTCTAATTACCCATAAAGAATATATTATTCTTGAATTCGGCAATACCGCTCTGCCCTTTTCTCCGGGTATTGTTTTCCTTCATGATATATACTGTGAATTTTATCCCAAGGATTTTATCGGTTTTAGAGACAAGCTTATACGTACATACAACCGCCTGCAATACCGTTTAATCGCAAAGAAAGCAAAGAAAATTGTTACTGTCTCACATTACAGCAGGAATGAAATCAGCAAGACCTTCAAAATAGATCCTTCAAGGATAAGTATTATTTACAGCAGCGCAGATCATATGAGTTCCATTGTTTCCGATACTTCAATATTTACAGATTTTCCGGTCCTTGCAAAAGAGCCGTTTTACTTTTCTTTGGGTAGTTTATCTAAGCGCAAAAACATACGATGGATTCTTGAATATGCCAATAAACATCCGCAGGTTATTTTTGCCATTTCCGGAACCAGCCTTTCAACTGTCAAGATCGATGAACTTAGTTCATTTAACCCCGGGAATATTATATTACTCGGTTATCTTGATGATGGAAAAGTTAAAGCTCTTATGGAAAGATGCAAGGCTTTTATCCTTCCTTCCTATTATGAGGGTTTTGGCCTTACCCCCCTTGAAGCATTATCATGCGGAGTACAGGTAATTGTATCTTATGCTGCAAGCCTGCCTGAAGTCTTCGGCAACACCGCTCATTACATAGATCCCTTCAATACAGATGTTGAACTTGATAAGTTGCTGCTTGAACCTGTTGAACCTCCTGAGCAACTTCTTTCCAAATATTCTTATTATAAAGCTGCATGTCTTGTTTATGAAATAGTAAGGGAATATTCAAAGTGACATCTTCTTCTTTTTTAATAATTATTCCAACATATAATGAGAGTGAAAATATTATATCTCTTATTGGTTCCATAAATGTTATTTCACCGCAGGCGCATATACTTGTTGTAGATGACAATTCTCCTGACGGCACTGCTCTTTTAGTTGAACAATTAATGAATCAAAATAGTTCATTGCACATTTTAAAAAGAGAGGGTAAACAGGGGGTTGCAACTGCTTTTCTTCAGGGTTTTGCCTGGGGCATTAAAAATAATTTTGATATTTTACTTGCAATGGATGCAGATTTCTCTCATGACCCAAAATATATACCTGATATGCTCGATGCAATTGAAAATGCTGATCTTGTTATCGGCTCCCGTAATGTAAAAGGCGGCGGAATTGAAAATCGTACTTTTATAAGAAACTTTCTTACCAAAGGCGCTTCATTTTATTGTCATGCCATTTTAAAATGCCCTGTTAAAGATATAACAGGCGGTTATAACATGTGGCGTAAGACAACGCTTGAAAATATTGGATTAGACAGCATTGTCTGTAATATGGGATATTCATTCCAGATAGAAATGAAATATAAAACTTACCGCAGTAATTTAATCATTAAAGAAATTCCGATTATCTTTCCTGATCGAAAAAAAGGACAGTCTAAAATGTCCGGCAATTTTCTTTTTAAGGCCTTGGGGGATGTTTGGAAAATAAGAAAGCTCGCTTAATTATCCAATTTATAAAATTTGGCATTACAGGCGGACTTGGCACTATAACCAATTTACTTATTTTCTTTGTTTTGGTGGATTTATCAGGCTTTCCGGAAATACCTGTTAGTATCCTCTGTTTTATTATTGCAGGAACACAGAATTATTTATTACATCATTTATGGTCATTCAGAGAATATACAGCTAATACAAAGGCTTCATTAAAAAAATGGTTTATATTTCTTGCCGGATCTCTTATAGGTCTTGTTATTAATATTTCTGTAATGTACACTATTATTTTATTTTTTCTACTTCCCTTTAAATTTATTGCGCAGGCATTTGGGATTGCAGCAGGAATGATCATTAATTTTATAATATCTAAATTATTTATTTTTAAGAGAACGGAAAATGCTTGATATAAAAAAACATAAATTCAATATCTTATTCTACACTACTCTTTTTATTATTTCCTTCATTGTTGTTTATACTTCCTCTTTAAATCCACTAACTAATAGAATAATGAATGTTGATACATCTGTATATGTTTCTGTTACTCAAGGTATTTCACGCGGACAAATGCTTTACAGGGATCTTGCTGATAACAAGGGGCCTTTAAATTATTTTATAAGTGTACCAGGTTTTATTATTGGCGGACTTACTGGTATATGGATTACAGAATTTATCTTTATTTTTATTACATTTCTGTTTATGTACAAGACTGCTCTTTTTTTTACAGATAATAAAAAATCATTATTAACCGTACTTTTTACATCCCTTGCAATGCTTCCTTTTTATTATGTAAATGCAGGTTCTGAAATTTATTCCTTGCCGTTTTTAACCATATCTCTTTATATTTTCACTAAATATTATATAAATCATAATTCTCATATTTTGGAAATAATCGTATTGGGTATTTGCTTCTCCTGTTCTGTAATGATTCGTCTTAATATGTTTCCTCTTTGGACTGGTTTTTGCTTTTTTATAATAATAAAAAATATAGCAGAAAAAAAATATTTACTTTTAATTATATATATTTTTTCATTTATAACCGGTGCGGTTATTGCTCTTCTTCCTTTTTTAATATTTATTAATATAAACGGAATATTTAATGATTTTTACTATAATGTAATATATGGCGGCGTTACAAGAGGTTTCAGATTATCCTATCTTAACGATATTGTGAATAATTTTTTTACCGTTATTAACAGAAGCTTTTCATTTATCCCGCTTTGCATAGGGATTATATGGTATTTTATTAAATATAAAAATATAAATAAATATTATTTTCTGGGATTTATATTTTCATATTTTTTTAGTATTCTTTTTCTTTCTTTTGCAACCGGCAGCAGCCATTATAATTTAATTCTTGTTCCATTTTTTGTCCCTGTTATAGCGTTTCTTGCAGATTCATTATTAACTTTATTTTCAAAAATAAGGCATAAATATCTTGTAATGATACTTTTCTTTTGTCTGATATTTTCAGAAGGAATTGTCAGATTATCCTATTATTTTATGTTTAATTTTTCAACAGGTAATAATCTTAAAATTGCAGGCAGAATAATAGATGAGCATACAGAACCCGGCGATAAGATAATAAATCTTGGATGGAATGGTTATATATACCCTTATACAAAGCTGGATTATGCTTCAAAATATATATATCAAAATGAATCATTCGATCATATACCCGGTGCAAGATTTGAATTTATATCTGCAATTAATAACAATAAACCAAAGGTTATCACAATATTCACAGATAATGATACTGACGGATTAAATCAATTCAGGCCGGGATGGCATGCGTATATATATACTTTACTGGATACTTATTATACCCTTATCTCTGATGAATATGGTTTTAAAATATATATAAGAAAAAATACAGGATAATTTAATGCTGGTACGTTCTAAAGCGCCGCTAAGGCTTGGACTTGCAGGCGGCGGCACTGATATTGCAAATTACTATAACCGTTTCGGCGGTTATGTTTTAAATGCAACAATAGACATGTATGCTTACTGTACTATCGAACCAACAGATAATGGTTTGGTAGAATTTATTGCAGCCGATTTAAACAAAAAGGAAGAGTATCCTTCAACTGAAGTATTATCCCTTTCTTCCGTTCTGCCTCTTCACACTGGAATATATAACAGAATTGTATCTGATTTTGTTAAAAAGCCTTTGTCGTTTAAAATGACAACCTATTCTGATGCTCCGGCAGGTTCAGGTCTTGGGTCATCATCAACAATGGTTGTAGCTATTATTAAGGCATATGAAGAATGGCTTAATCTTCCTTTCGGCGAATATGACATTGCAGCTAACGCATACAGGATTGAAAGAGAAGATATAGGCCTTGCAGGCGGCAAACAGGATCAATATGCGGCAACTTTCGGCGGTTTTAATTTCATGGAATTTTATGATAATGAGAGGGTTATAGTAAACCCATTAAGGCTAAAACGCTGGATTCGCAATGAACTTGAGTCCTCTCTGGTTTTATATTATACAGGCGTATCAAGAGAAAGCGCTAATATTATTAAAGAACAAATCCAGCACACTGAAAAAGGCGATACAAAAAATATTGAAAGTATGCATGAAATGAAAAATCAAGCAATTTTTATGAAAGAAGCTCTTTTAAAGGGGGATTTTAAAGGATTTTCCAACTGTCTTATACATGGCTGGCTTGCAAAAAAGAATGCGGCATCCTCAATATCAAATATATTTTTGGATGAACTGTATCAATATGCGCTTGACAACGGAGCTGAATCAGCCAAAATATCCGGGGCAGGCGGAGGCGGTTTTATGATGATTTATTGTAATCCCTGCCGCCGTATATCTCTTATTAACGCTTTAAAAGAAAAACAACAGGGCATGGTTTTAACTCCCAGCTTTACAGAAACAGGAACACAGGCATGGACCATTTACAACAATTAGTTCAGCGCTATCCGCTGCTTAAAGACAGTGTTAATGATATAAATGCCGCTTTTGAAATTATTAAAGAATCATACACAGGCGGAGGAAAATTATTAATCGCAGGCAATGGAGGCAGCGCATCTGATGCTGAGCATATTGCAGGTGAACTAATGAAAACTTTTGCCAAAAAGAGAGTTTTACCTGATTTTTTTGTATCTGAATTAAAAAAAGTTGACTGCGAAATGTATGAATATCTTCTTCCGCGTTTACAGCCCGGTCTTCCTGCTATTGCCCTTTCCGGCCATGCTTCGTTAAACACCGCATGTATAAACGATATTGACGGAAATATAACATTTGCCCAGCAGGTCTACGGTTACGGAAAAGAAGCTGATGTTCTTCTTGGCATTTCAACTTCCGGCAATTCAAAAAATGTTCTTCATGCCTGTGCCGTTGCAAAGGCAAAAAAATTGAAAATTATTGCCCTTACAGGAGCGGGCGGAGGAAAACTAAAGCAATATGCTGATGTCTGCATCAGTGTTCCGGAAACGCAAACATATAAAATTCAGGAATTGCATTTGCCGGTTTATCATATTATCTGCATGATGCTTGAAGATTATTTTTTTTAATAAGGATAAATAACCAATGAAAACCGTGATAATGGCCGGCGGGAAAGGAACTCGTGTTGCTTCTATCGCTGACGATATTCCAAAACCGATGATTCAGATTTGCGGTAAACCCATTCTTGAATATCAGATTGACTGCTTAAAAAGAAACGGCCTTACGGATATTATCATTGTTGTAGGCCATCTTGGGCAGTATATAAAGGATTATTTTAAAGACGGCAGCAGCTTCGGATGCAATATTTCTTATTATACAGAAACTGCGCCCCTTGGCACTGCGGGATCTCTTTTTAAAATTGATAATTTATCAGATGATTTTCTTTTATTAAACGGCGATGTCATTTTAGATATGGATTTTTCCAGAATGATTTCATTCCATAAAGAGAAAAATGCTTTCGCTACGCTTGCAGTTCACCCAAATAACCATCCCTTTGACAGCGCTCTTATTACAAGCAACAATGATGATCTTGTAACAGGATGGCTTAATAAAGAGGAAAAAAGAACCTGGTATAAAAATCAGGTCAATGCGGGAGTTCATATTTTATCGCTTGAATTTCTTAATAATTGTCATTTTGATAATGAAAAAATTGATCTTGATCGCGACATATTAAAGCCCAATATACCGGGAGGTAAAATATATGCCTACTCTACTCCTGAGTATATAAAGGATATGGGAACGCCCGAACGTTATGCTCAGGTTACAGCTGCTATTGAAAAAGACATTGTTAAAGGCAGAAATTTAAAAAACAGGCAAAAAGCTGTATTTCTTGACAGGGACGGAACAATTAATACATTCAGGGATTTCATGGAAAAACCAATAAGTTTTCTTACAAACCCGGATGATTTGGAATTAATTGAAGGAGCTTCAGATGCAATTAAAAAGATAAACTCTTTAGGTTATCTTGCTATTGTAATTACAAATCAGCCTGTTATTGCGCGCGGAGATATTGATTTTCAAACTCTTGATTTAATACATATGAAAATGGAAACAGAATTAGGCATACAAGGAGCATACATTGACGATCTTTTTTATTGCCCTCACCATCCTGATAAAGGTTTTGAAGGAGAGAGGCCGGAATTTAAAATTGAATGTGATTGCAGAAAACCAAAACCAGGATTGATATTAAAAGCTGCAAAAAAATACAATATTGATCTTTCAAAATCATACATGGCAGGCGATCATATTCGTGATGTGCAATCAGGCATTAATGCAGGATGCATACCTGTTTATCTGGCCAGTAATGAAAAATCAATAAAAAATATTGACGGCATTGATGTAAAAGTATATTCTTCTTTAAAAGAATTTACCGGTACTTTGGCAGATTAATGACAATTGCTATTGACTGCCGCATGGTTAACGCAAGCGGTATTGGGGTTTACTTAAGAGGCGCTCTGCCATGGTTTTTTAATACAGACAATAATTTTTTTCTTATTGGAAATTTTAATGATTTGCAGCAATATAAATCATTAAAAAATATAACCATAATTACCTGTAATGTAAAACCTTTTTCAATTAATGAATTAGTATTCTTTCCTAAAGAGATTTTAAAACAAATAAACAAAGCGGACATTTTCTATTCGCCTTTTTTTAATATACCATGCGGTATCAAGATACCTGTTTATACTACAATACATGACATTATATTTGCTGATATTCCCGGACTTTCATCAAGGATTGGGTTTGCTGTCCGTATGCGGTTCTTTAAAAGAGCCTACATAAAATCAAAAAAAATATTTACGGTTTCTGAATTTTCCAAATCAAGAATTAATCATCATCTTGGAAATGAAAAAGAAATAATTGTTACATATTCTGCCATTCAGCAAATGTTTCTGGATTATAAGTCTTCTTTAATCAATAAAAAAGAAACAATTGTTTTTATCGGTAATATAAAAAAACACAAGGGACTTGACTGCCTTCTTGACGCATACAAAGCTGCAAGAGACGAAGGTTTAACGTACAAACTTGTTATTATTGGATCAAATAATAATTTTCGTTCATCAGATAAAGCAATCTTAAAAAAAATTGAATCAATTGGGAATATTATTTTTACCGGGTTTATATCAGACAATGAGTTAATGGAACATCTTTGTTCAGCCTCCCTTCTTGTACAACCGTCGCTGTACGAGGGATTCTGTCTTCCCCCACTTGAAGCAATGACTCTTGGCACTCAGGTTCTAATTTCTGACATTCCGGTTTTAAAGGAAGTCTACGAAGGTTTTCCTGTAACTTTTTTTAAAACTAATAACTCAAACGATTTAAAAGAAAAACTTTTGGAATTGTTATATAAAAAAACAATTATTACTCTGTCAATTCAGGAGCATCTTTTATCAAAGTACACCTTTAAAAAGACAGCTTCTGTAATACTTGACAATTTACAACCGGCTTTTTAAAAATCAAAAATACAAATTAATATTTAAGGAGAATATTATGAAGTTATTTAAGTTTTTTCTGCTTTCTTTAGTTGTTTTATCATTGGTCTCTATTTCATGTTCAACAACTTCGATGCCACGTTCAGGTCCGTATGATATTCCGCAGGATTTTTTTGGTCTTGTGCATGCAGGTCAAAACATTGAACATTATGAACTTTTAAATGAATTGGGCGCAGTCTGGTGTCTTCATACTTTCTACTGGGAATTTATGGAAACTAAAAAAGGCGAGTTCGATTTTTTATGGTCTGACCTCTTTGTAGATTTGGCTAAATCGCAAGGCAAGAAAGTAATTGCTGTTGTAGGCTATGAAACCCCGTGGATTTTCCCTGAGGGAAAAAGAAAAAGGTATATTCCAAAAGAAAATGTACCTGATTTTCTTAATTTTCTGGAAATTACAGTTAACCGTTACAAGGGAAAAGTTGATGCATGGCAAATCTGGAATGAGCCAAACTGGATATACTGGAAGGGTCCAAATAAAGAGTTCTATGAACTGATAAGACTTTCAAATCAAAGAATCAGGGAGACAGACCCTGATGCATACATAGTAGGGGGCGGTTTCTGGAGAAATCCAAAAAATTTTATAAGAGAAATGCACAGGGCCGGAGCTTTTGAAAACATTGATGCTGTTTCATTTCATCCATATGCGACAACTCCAAGAGGATCCACGAATATTTACGATGATTTTGTTAAACTTATGGCTGAACTTAATTTTACTGGCGATATATGGATTACGGAAGTCGGCTATCCTACAGCAGGATGGTACCCTACAACGGTATCACTTGCAAACTATCCTTCTTTTATAATAAAAACAATTGCAGGATCCGCTGCACGGGGAGCCAGAGCTTTGCTCTGGTATGAGTTTTTTGATTCTTACAACATGGGAGAAGCTCCGAATAACACTGATTCAGAAATGTTTTTCGGCCTTGTTTATCCTGATCTGACAAGAAAAGACGGCGCATGGTCATATGAGTTATGCGCCCGTTATCTGCCGGGAACAAGGTATAATCCGGATCTTCCTGTAAGAGAAAATGTCAATGCAAATATTGTTTCCTTCTGTTTCACAGCAGGAACATCAGCTAACAATGTTTTGTTGCTTTGGAATGACAGAAAAAGCACTCAAAAGATCAGAGTAACCCTTGGCTCGTCTTTTACGCTGCATGATATAGCAACAGGAGAAAGCGTTGTAATGCAGGATAATTCCATATTGGATATATCAAATCAACCTTCATTTATTACATGGCAGGGTTCTGTAAATCCTGCAATAACACGAATCCCATAATGAAAACAGCCATTGTTCATTACTGGCTTGTAAACATGCGCGGCGGAGAGAAGATGCTCGAAGCCCTGCTTGAAATATACCCTGATGCTGACATTTATACCCATGTTTACAAGCCTTCTTCGGTTTCTGGTTTAATAAAAAACAGGCGCATTTTTACATCCCGTATAAACCGCCTTCCTTTTGCAGGGAAACTCTATCCCCTTTATATGCCCCTTATGCCGAATGCGCTTTTGGATTTTAACCTGCAGGACTACGATCTTGTAATTTCAAGCGAGGCCGGTCCTGCAAAAGGCGTTATTCCAAACCCATACGCATATCACATTTGTTATTGCCACAGCCCTATGCGCTACCTTTGGGATATGTACCATGAGTATTTCCGTGAAACAAACCCTCTTGTAAGGTTTTTCATGAAGCGCCTTATACCTTCGCTAAGAGTCTGGGATGTAACATCTTCAAACCTTGTTGACCGTTTTATTACAAATTCAAATTATGTTGCAAAAAGAATTCTTCGCATTTATAACAGAAAAGCGGAAGTTGTATACGGACCTGCGCCAATTGAACCTTACCTTAATATTGAAAGAAAAAAAGATGACTATTATCTGTTTTTTGGACAGCTTGCTGGCTACAAACGAGCTGATATAGCAATTGAAGCATGTATTAAATCCGGAAAAAAACTTGTTGTTGCAGGAGCATCTTCAAATAAAAAAATAATTAAAAAGTATTCCAAAAACAGCCTTATTACATTTGCAGGAAGAGTATCAAATGAAAAGGCTGCATCTCTTTTTTCCGGAGCGCGCGCCCTGCTCTTCCCTGGCATTGAAGATTTGGGACTTGTCCCAATAGAAGCCCAGGCAGCAGGCTGTCCTGTTATTGCCTTTCGCTGCGGCGGTGTTTTGGATACCGTTTTGGAAAACATTACAGGTATATTTTTTGATGAGCAAACGCCTTCTTCTCTTTGTGATGCCATTGACCGTTTTGAAAATATGGAAAAAGAAGGCGTCTTTTCAAACCGTGAAATCTTTAGCGAACACGTAAAGCAATTTTCTCCCTCTGTATTTAAAGAGAGGGTTAAAAGGATAATCGCCGAACGTAAACGCATATAAAATATAATTTTTTTCAGGGAGCATTATTTATGAAATCAAAAACGCTTTTTCTTTTCCTTTTATTTTTTATTGCAATTTCACTTAACGCCCAGACTGTTCATGATCCCAACAGCGGAATATACAAGGATATTGACATCTGGTTTATTCAGGGGTATATAACTGATTTTCTTCCGATGGTTCGTCCGTATCCTGTCAAACTTGTTAACAAGTTACTTGATCAGGTAATTGAAAACGGCGATGAAATTGCGCAGGAAAAAGCTGCCTTTTACAGGGCATTTTTTACACCCAAAGGACGCGCTTTATATCCCGGGGTTGAAGCTTACATCCAGGGAGATGAAGATGAACGCAGTATTCTTGTATCTCCATATGCAGAAGGTGCATTTTTTATCGGCGATTTAATGAATGTCAGCTATAACATGTCTTTTCATGCTTTTACAAAAAATGGGGAACATTTTAATGTGCCGGGAACATATTCACCCTATCCCGATCTTGTCGTTGATACCGCAAATATAGGAAGGTTTACTGTTTTGCAGAACTGGACAAGCCTTGTATCTTTCGGAAGCAGCGACGTATATTTTCAGGCCGGCCTTAGCAGATCTTCTTTTGGACCCTTTTATGATAATGGCGTTGTTTTAGGCCCGCAAGCTCCCAGAGCAGGTCATTTTAGTTTTATGTACTGGGATCCGCTTTATTCATTCGAGGTACTCTTCCAGACAATTGTTGCAACCGATGATTTTGGCTATGGTGTTTTTCCTGCCAAGTATAACATTATTCATTCTATTAATTTTCGTCCTGTTAATAATTTGGAATTGGGAGTTGTTCAATCATTAATTTACGGTGAGCGTATTGATCCTCTGTACTTTGTTCCGTTCAGTTTCCTTTTTGGCTCTCAGACTATAAATGGTTTTGGCGATAATGCGCTAATCGGCCTTCATCTCCGCTGGAAAGCCCTTAATGATTTTCTTGTAAACGGACAAGTCTATATTGATGATTTTTCATTTAACGGAATATTAAAAGGAGAACCTCATTTTAAAGCTGCAGGTCAACTTGGCTTTTCTTTTACTCCAAAAAGCACCATCCTTTCCAGGCTGGATTTTGATTACACTGCCGTTTTACCTTACATGTATACGCATTGGCCGGAGCCGGAAACAAACAGATACAATGGCCCGGATGATCCTTCAAACCCAAAGTCACTTCCCATTGGAATAGGGGGACCCAGGATTCCCAATTATTTGAATTATACCCATATGGGAAGAAGTCTTGGGACAGATCTTCCTCCCAATTCTGACAGAGTACTATTAAAAACAAACTGGAGAGTTTTTTCAAATTTGCAGTTTAATGTATCGGCATATCTTACACGTCATGGCAATGCTTCCGCCGGCAGAGATTATTATGATCCTGAATATCATGACGGCTCCATTTTTGATTACGGGAGTATCGATCCATGGCTTGATCCAACAGACAGCCCTGATGCCGGCTGGGGAAATCACCTGTTAAACAACTTCTACAAAGATATTCCCTTCCTTACACAGAGCGTCATCGAAACAAAACTTGGCGGAACATTTGGCATAACATGGACATTACCTTCTTCATTTGGAATATTTAAATTGACAGGTGACTACGGCATACAGTACGGCTGGAACAGAAGACTGGTTAAAGACAATAACGGCATTAACCATTTCTGGAGTTTCGGCGGCATATGGAGCTATTAACAATATTTTTTAACTTTACATAAAAGAACCGCTATGCTACACTTTCCTTATGAACACCCTGCGTATCTTTTTTGCTGTTCTTTTTATATTTTCTGCAGTTAATGTTTTCCCCGCCCCCTATGACATGATTCCGGCAGGGGATCCTGTACTTGAGGATCTGCTCTTCCTTTCGCTGGAATCAGGAAATCCCATCCTTTCTTTTACGCCTCCCCTGTCTCCCCATGAAATTAAAATATTTCTTGACTCTCTTGATACTGATTCATTGTCTGCTTCTGCCCGGAATGCCTATGACAGAATTGAAAAAAGAATTAATCCTCAGACAAGAATAAATCTAAAAAGTGATTATTTTCTTTTTACCTTAAACATAAATTCCACCCTGGAAACAAGAACCCGGTTTAACAGCGATATTTCCTGGTTCCCGCAATATCCCGATATACCCTCCCTTGTTGCACTTCCCCTAAATTTTTATTTTTCAGATTCTCTTCAATTGTACATTGAGCCGGCGCTCATAATGGATCCCTTTTCCTATGCAAATGCCGGTTGTTTTGCGCATAACGTTCCCATGGATATGCAGGATTTGGATCAAACTGTTCCGTTAAGGGCTTTTATTGCCCTGGGAAATTCCTGGTGGAATATTCAGCTTGGAAGAGACCGGCTTTCATTTGGCACAGGACAATCCGGAAACCTTGCAATCTCGGATAATCCTCAATTCCATGAATTTGCACGCCTTTCATTTTTTTCAAAATATTTTAAATATTCCATGCTTGTAAGCCAGATGCCTCTGGAACTAAATGAGGATATTGTTAATTATTTGGAAGCTGACAGTTTAAGACAGACAACCCAGAGATATTTTTATTATCACAGAATTGATTTTTCTATTAAAAACATTTTAACTGTCAGTTTGTCTGAAGGCGTTATGGCAGGAAACACGCCTCTTGAGATCCGCTACCTTAATCCCACAATTATTTTTCATTCGTTGTATTCATTCTGGAATTATCCAAAATGGGACGGAAGCGGCGGTTATCCCAATGATGGAACAGGAGATATGAACGGCTCTCTTTTCTCTTTTGAAATAAACTGGAATGTAATCAAATCACTTGCCGTTTACGGTCAATTTGTAATGAATCAAATTTCAACTCCGTACAAAGAACAGCAATTTGGAGACCAGCCGCCAAACGGTTTTGGCTATCTTGTAGGCTCGCGTTATTCTCACTCCCTTGGCAGATGGGGCTGCATATATCACCTTGAGTTTGCCTACACAGACCCCTACCTTCATATGAATCCAAGCCCCTTTGCAAGTCATATTCATATGCGTTATCTGGGTGTTCATCCCGGCCGTCTTCAATATTCATTTATGGGTTATCCCAGAGACCGTATTTTAACTACAGCCGGCGCCAGCATTTTTAATAACGATACATTATTATTAACAGGCGAGTTTACATGGATTAGTCAGGGTGAACATACCATAAAGTGGGATTGGGAAAAAACAGAAGATTCCTTCAAAGCGTCAACGCCGACAGGTATTGCAGAAAACAGGTATATTTTATCTTTGGGCGCAAAATGGAAAATTAACTCATTTTTTACCTGTAAGAGCTCTGTTACAGGGATTTTTTCCGTTAATAATGCCCACAAAACAGGTATGAATATTGCCGGCGGACAGCTAATGGCATCAATTAGTTTTCAATATTAGTCAATTAGCTTGAAAAAGCAGTATAATTACGATATATTGGTAGCAAATGACACTTAATGATTTTGATATCTGGTACCGAACCAGATACCGCCGCACAAGCTCTTCTCTTACCACAACAGCTTTTATTTTATCTGATCTTTTAGCTGTTTTGCTGACTTTCGCCTGGGGATTTTTCTGGGTAAGAATATACGGGTTTATTATTAATGACGGCAGCGTTATAAATGCCAAGTCCTTTATTACATATTGGCCGTATCTGCCTGTTTTTATTATCATTTTCCAAATTCACAGTTTATATCCGGGTATATCCCTTGCTCCATCAGAAGAAATGAGACGTTTTTTTATTGGCTCAATTATCGCTTACGGCGGTATTATCATGTCACGTATTGTAGAGTATCAGCTTTGGGATTACATTAATACTGCATTTTTGATCAGTTGTGTATTTTCAACTATAATTCTGTTAATAGCAAGAAGCGCTACTCACTGGCTTTTATATAAAACAAGACTTGGCGGTATTCCAACTGTAATTTATGGATCCGGCACTACGGGAAAATTTGTTGTTGATTGTCTTTTAGGCAGTATAAGAACAGGCTATGTTCCTGTTTTAATTCTGGATGATAAACCCTCTGGCAATGATGAATACAGAAACATCCCTATAATTCACGATTTGGATGCCGGGCCTGAAATTGTAAAAAAATACAATATAAAAATGGCAATTGTTGCAATGCCGAAGCTGGATTCACAAAAACTAAAAGCACTGCAAAATAAATCCGTTTCCGCATTCCGCTACAATATTATTATTCCGAACTTTTTTAATATCTCAAGCATCTGGATGTCTGTCCGCGATTTTAACGGCATTCTTGGGATTGACACCAGTAATAAATTCAATCTTTCAGTCAATAAACTGATAAAACGTCTTATGGATTTAACCTTTGTAACACTTGGAGGCATTCTTGTTTTACCTTTTCTTTTAATTACAGCTATTTTAATCAAGATAACTTCCGCAGGGCCTGTACTGTATAAACAAAAAAGGCTTGGATGCAATGGTAAATATTTTTATACATACAAGTTCAGATCCATGGTAATTGACGCCGATGAAAAACTCAAGAAACTTCTGGAAGAAGATCCCAATCTAAAAAAGGAATGGGAAGAAAACCACAAGCTTCAAAATGATCCAAGAATAACAGGCATCGGCAGATTTTTGCGGCGGACAAGTATTGATGAGTTCCCTCAAATTATAAATATTTTAAAAGGTGAAATGTCACTTGTTGGTCCTCGCCCCATTGTTGACAAGGAAGTAGAAAAATACGGAGAAGATTATAATAGAGTCTTTTCCATCAAGCCTGGTTTAACAGGGCTTTGGCAGGTTTCGGGAAGATCTGATTCAAATTATCTTGACAGAGTTGCATATGACATATATTATCTGCAAAGCTGGTCTGTATGGCTTGATCTTTGGATTATTTTTAAAACATTTGGCGTAGTGCTGATTGGAAAAGGCGCGTATTAAATGAGAAACATATTAGCTGCAATAATATTCTTTACATGTATAACAGTCTCTTTCTCCCAGCTGCGCTCATTTAATAATATATTTCCGAATATTACTGAGGAAATACACTCTGCCGTATTTAGTGAAACAGGCTATGTCAGATCCAGCCAGAGAACAAGCGGCTTTTTCATTTTGGGAAACGAACGCAGCTGCGGTCTGCATTCATCAATTGTAAATAATGTATTAAGAAGAAATCCCGGTTATTTTGTAGAATCCATTTCGATTATTCGCTGTAACCCAGGAGATGTAAGCCTTTTAAATATTTATAACGCCCTTGGGAATATACGCGATCTAAGAGGCAGGCTCTATGATTCTGCAACAAGAGGTCAGCACATTCCCCTGTTTGAAGAGGCCACCCGTATTGAAAGTGAAAGGCAATTAAGCGCAATCCCTGATCCTCCTCCCGCCATTTCTCTGCCAAGATCGGAAATTGTCTTTATAAGGCTTCGCGATGTAAATTTCGGCAATACATTTTACCGCGGGGAGATGTCGCTTGTTCAGAACGGTTTACAATATACCATGTCAAATTTCAGGAACATGAGTTATTTATTTGTTCCTGTAATAAGAGAAGGAAGATTTATCGCCCAGCTCTATTTTGAACCGATTCAGGAAGGAGTCCTTGTGTACAGCGTTGCAGGTGCCGATATTTCCGATTTTTTCGCTTCAAGGATACATGTGGATTCTGCCATTTCTAAAAGGCTTGCGGTTATAACAAGCTGGGCTGCAGACGGAATAAGACAAAACAGCCGGTAAAACCTTTTATACCCTGTAGGTTTCATCCAGGTTTTTTAATTCATTAAATGTATCTATCTCGATAATGTCATCAAAAGTGCATTCTCTTACCTCAACGCTGTATTCTTTAATAAAGTATTCCAGCGCTGCCTGATCCCAGTAACATTCTTTTCCTCCCGGCATCTGGTAGACCTGTTTGATATGATCTGCCAATTTAGCGCCGTCATTTTGATTCCAGTAGGAAATACCAAACCACTGGTGGCAATTTATTCCTCCAAGCTTTATTTTTGTTATTATTCCATTACGGGTTTCAAAACACCAGTCATCGGTTCTTTCTACAGGAACTCCAAGATAATTGCTTGAATATTGATATTTTGTAATTAAGGCAGGATTTTTAAGAAGTATATCGGAATCCAGCACATAGGCATTTTGCAGCAAATACCGGGCGCACATCATCGAAGAAATATTATTTGCTTCATTGTACAGGGGATTTTCCAGGAATTTTATAGTTGGATATTTATATTTTAATTGATCAAACTGCTCGCCAAGATAACCGCGGACTATTACTATATCTTCTATGCCAACTGCGCACACAGCATCAAGCATGGTATCAATAATTCTTACGCCTTTTACCCTGACAAGCGGTTTTGGCGTATTAAGGGTAATTGGAACCAGGCGTGAGCCAAAACCTGCGGCAATGAAAACGGCTCTTTTAACCTGATAAGGCTCCAGAGCTGCAATGCCCTTTGCAGTTAATTTATTATTTTCAATCAAGCCGTTTTCATTTAGAAAAACAAGAGTTTTATTTACCGTGCCTACCGACAGTTCTGTCCAGCGGGCAATAGCCCGCTGGGTCATATTTTTTTCATCGTTCACCCGTTCAAGAAAAGTAAGTACGGTAAATTGGGGTCTTGTTAAATTCATTTACAATTAAATTATCCTTGTAATTTGCTTCTTTTACTCAGTTCTTTAAGGAATCCAAAAATTATAATCAGCATAATAAATGATAACGGGAAAGCAACAACAATTGATACAGTTCTGATTGCCATAACAGTCTGCTCCGCCCAGATAAGCGCAATGGGAAGAATAATAAAAACGAATGCCCAGATTATACGCAGTTTTTTTTCAGGATACTCATTTCCCTTTAATTCCCTCCTTGAAAACCCCGCGACAACCATTGTGATAGCGTCAAATGTACTTGCGTAAAATACTATCATTAAAACAATAAGGAATAATAAAATAATATTAGTTAACGGCAGCTTATCGAATAACTGTATGATAACTTGCTGAGGATCAACATCTGCAGCAAGCATGCCGGCAGGACTAGCGGGGGCAACTATTCCTCCTTCCAGCAATGGATAACGAACCTGCTGATGAAGCCCAAAATTGCCAAAAATAATGAACGAAGTAAACGTACCGGCAATCCCATAAAAATATGCGCCGCCTATCATATTGCGAAGAGTACGCCCTTCGCTGATTTTGGCGATAAAAAACGGTGTAGCGATAAACCATGCGATCCAGTATGCCCAGTAAAAAATAGTCCATGTTTGCGGGAAACCGGAAGAGCCAGGATCGGTCCATACTCCTTCTGTCAGTCTTAGAGGATCGGTCCATGAAGCCCAGCCAACGAAATTCTGCAGCATGTTTCCAATACCTGAAACGCCGCTTTCAATAATAAATCTGCCTGAACCGCTGAAAATAAAAACAAAAGCAAGAAGGGCAAAAAACATTATAATATTGATGATTGCAAGTTTTGTAATTGCCTTCATTCCAATTACAACAGCAACTGTAAAAATTATTCCTGTTATCAATAAAATAATTATTGTCGCACCTTTTCCCGCATCAAAACCAAATACAGTATTAAATGCGCTTGTCATTAATGGAGTAGTAAAAGCAAATGTGGTAGCGGTTCCGCCTAGAAGACCAACAACCGCAACAATATTAATTATCTTTCCAAGTATGCCGTCAACCTTATCATTAAAAACCGGACGGCATGCCTCAGCCAGAGTTTGCCTTTTACCTTTCCAGACAAAGAACATATACGCATAGGCTGCCGCAGGCAAAATATAAAAAGCCCAGGGAATAGGTCCCCAGTGAAACAATGGATAAGAAGAGGCAATTTGATGGCGCTGAACTTCTGATACTTGAGCAATTCCCATAGGATTGGCACCGTAATAATAACCCCATTCAATTAATGACCAAAAAATAATATCAGCAGCCATTGTTGCGGTAAATATTAATGAACCCCATTTCCAGCCCGGGTATCTTGGTTTTTCCAAAGAACCAAGTTTTATATTTCCGTATTTTGAAACTGCAATATAAATACTGCAGCTCAATACAAAAAGTCCTAAAACGATGTAATATACACCCAGCTTATTTGTAAAAATATCAAATAATCCGTCAATAATTCCTGATGCTCCGTCCGGAAACAGGAAAATCAAAGCTGCCAAAAACCCGATAATACCTAAAGGGAAAAACAAAACGGACATGCTCGTTGTTTTTTCTTTTACTGTCTTTTCTTTCATGTTACAAACTCCTTATATTTATTAAAGCCTCTGCATAATACATGCATAAAAATCTTTTGCATAACGATACATTTTCATTCCGTATTCGCCAAACTCGACTCCAAAGGACTGCTTGTACTGGGTCCATAATGACCACAGGTATCCTCCCAGCGCAGCATAGGCGTACAGCCTTATCGTTTCATCACGGGCCGGCTCTCGCTGCAAATAAATTTTCAGCAATTCATCGGTTTGTTCTTTTGAATAATATGAATAAATCGCATACATTGATATATCAATAATAGGATCGCACATGCCTGCATATTCCCAGTCAATCAGCCTGACTGTACCGTTTTCCATTTTGATAAAATTATCCGGGTTACTGTCGATGTGGCATAATACTTTAGGTAAGTTCATATCATTGACAAGCCTGATAATGACCTTCATTTTTTCCAGTGTTTCAAAGTTATCTAAAAATCTTATTGCGTCTCTTTCATTACACAAATTAAGGTAACAGAAAATTTCACTTTCAATATCAAATAAATGTTTAACAGCTAAACCGCTCTGGTGAAGATTTCTTATAATACTCATTGATTTTTTTACGTCATCAAAATCGGCGGCGCTTGTGTTTACCGCATCATTGTAAAACCGTGAAATTTTAATTCCGTTTTCTTCGTCAAAAAAAATAATCTCGTCACAAATATCAAGAGGCTTTATGGTCTTGTATGCCTCCAGCTCCTGTTTTCTGTTAATTAATTTATCGGTCCCTTCACCGGGGAGGCGGAATATCCAGGATTCACCGTTAACGGAAAAGGTAAAAGACCTGTTGGTCATCCCTGCCTTTTGGCTTTTAATGCACGTAATCTCATTTTCTTTTACTTTAAAAATATTTTCGATCAGTTTGATATGGTTATTCGGCAGCCCTTCTCTGTAGCAGGGATCGAATTCCCGTAGTTCTTCCAGGGTTTCAAATTCATAAACATTATCGCTGGGCTGCATATTAATATAAATACTAAATTGCTTCAGCTCATCGATGAGAACATTCTCCCACATATAGTTTTCAGTTCCCGGTTTTTGAAAATACTCTTCTATTTTAACAATAAATTTGCCGCTAAACTCACATGATATAAAAACAGGGCCGTACATTACCCATGAGTCACAACCGCCGATTGTAATACTTTTAATAAGTCCGCAGTCATCTGTTTTTACACACCATTCCGATGTAGTGCCGGATCTATAAACACAACTGTACCAGTTTTTTTCCTCGAATGAATTAAAAATATTTTTTTCCATCCAGTTATCAGCAGAAAGGATATAGCTGTTCTTTAAATGCCTGCGGGCATAGTAAACACTTGACAAATTATTTTTTACTGCGTATTCGGGATTATAAATCAATTTAACCCCATATTTATCTATTAAATATTCGAATTTTTCCTTCAGGTACCCGACAACTATATATATTTCATCAATGCCCTTTTCCAGCAGTTGTTTAATCTGCCTTTCCAGAAGAGGCTCTCCCCTGACCGGCACAAGCCCTTTTGGGAGTTCATAGGTAACCGGCACAAAACGGGAACCAAAGCCGGCAGCAAGGATTATGGCATTATCAACCTTGTACATCCTGTCACTCATGTTCATTTTCATCATTGTAGCACAAGTAAATGAACATTGTCAATATTTAAACAACACAATTTGAATAATAAATATAATTCCTACCCCTTGCCAAAACATCCGCTTTTTTGATATAAATGTATAAGAACAGGGGAGTTTCCAGAGCGGTCAAATGGGGCAGACTGTAAATCTGTTGGCTAAGCCTTCAATGGTTCAAATCCATTACTCCCCAATTTAAAGACGGTACAGAAGACTGTATCGTCTTTTTTTATGAATTAAATCAATAAAAACGTTAGCGGAGGATTCGAACCGGAGTGCTGTACCCCGAAAAGGCGAAAGCATCCTCCACTCCCCAATTTTGAGATGGTGCAAAAGGCTTGTTTTTTTATGTGAAAATGAGAAAAAATCCCATTGATTATATCTTGATTTATGATATAATATTTTAACGAGAAAAGATGAACCAGATAAGCATGGACGCTTTTCCTCTTTATCAATTAAGGAGATAAAAAAATGAAAAAAATCGCTATTATTTTAACTTTATGTCTTGTCATTGTATCATTGATAGCATGTAACTCCGCTCCCCCGGCCGCCGCAGAACAGGCTGCAGAGCAGGTTGCAGAGCGAACAGGACAAGCGGCACAACAGGCAGTATCACAGCAGACAGCAGCACAGCAGGACAATGATAAAAATGATTTATGGATACTTGCTGTCGGGGTGAACCAGTACCAGAACAACCAGTATTATCCCAATCTTTCTTTTGCTGTCAGCGATGCAAAAAATATTATTGGCGCGTTCCAGTCTCAGCGCGGAAACGCATATAATAATGTTAATACCCTGCTCATTGCCGATTCAGCGGATAAAAGGCCGACAAGAGATAATATCTATTCAGGTATGGATTTTTTAATGGATGCGCAGCCGAACGATACAGTCATTGTATTTATCGCATCGCACAGAATAATTCAGGACGGCGTTTATTACATTATGCCTTCTGATTCAAGATATGTAAGGGACAGTTTTGATCCAGCCAGTATGATTCCCTTTGATGATATACTGAAGATGATGCTGCCAAGCAAAGCTCTTGTTATTTTGGATACCCATGCTCCTGAGTCTGCAATTGAAATAGCCAACGAAAAAAATATAGCTATTTTAGGAGCCTGCGCCGTCAATGAACAAGCGCGGGAAAGCCATGATTATGCAGGCGGACTTTTAACAATAAGTATTATGGAAGCATTTTCCAGTGTTGTTAATTCAGAAAACCAGATAACCCTTGGGGATCTTTATACCTATGTTCGCAACAGAGTGAACTTTATGTCCGGTAATGCGCAGAATCCATTTTTACACGCACCGTCTCACTCGATTCATACAGTAATAGGACTCAGACAATAGAGATTCTCTTGCTTTGAATATATACCTCTGTTTTGCCGCCTGCTTTTAACTTTTGCAGATAACTGCTAATATGCATGGCGGCAAGGGAGATGTTGATCATGATTAAACTTGGCGGAGTAAATGTTCCGCATTGTAAAAATACAGCCGGTAAGCTTCCGGAAATTATACCTGTACCTGACGAAGTAAAACTTCCAATGTCAATGCATTCCGGAATGCCTGCAAATCCCATTGTAGGCATTGGCGATTATGTAAAGGTGGGGCAATTAATCGGTGAAGCTTCCGGCTCAGTATCCTCTCCTGTGCATGCGAGCGTTTCCGGAACTGTAAAGAGCATCGATACTATTGACAGTATTACAGGTGAAAAAGGCATAACAGTCACTATTGCTTCTGACGGAAATCAGACTCCCTGGGAAGGGATGAGTCCTGTGCGCGTTACAAACCTTGAGGAATTCCTTGAAGCTGTAAAAAACTCAGGCGTTGTAGGGCTTGGAGGAGCCGGCTATCCTACCGCGTCAAAACTTACATTAAAAGAATCTGTTGAAATTGATTATATATTAATAAACGGAGCTGAGTGCGAACCCTTTATCACATCTGATACAAGAACCATGACAGATGATGCAGATTATGTGCTGGAAGGCGCAAGGCTTTTAAAACAGTACATCAATCCAAAAAATATTATTATCTGCATAGAAGACAATAAACCCCAGGCAATAAAGAGGATGAAAGAACTTTGCAAAGAAGACGGGATAGACGTTCGTGTTCTTCCTTCATTATATCCGCAGGGTGAAAGAAAAGTACTTGTTTATAATGTTACAGGAAGAATTGTGCCGGAAGGCGGAAGGCTGCCTGATATCGGCTGCATCGTAATTAATTGCACAACTGTCGCTGTCTTTGCAAAATATATAAAAAATGGCTGCCCCCTTGTCGCAAGGTGCGTAACAGTTGACGGCTCCGCTGTAAAAAATCCCAAAAATGTTATTGCTCCAATTGGCACTCCGGTCGGTAAATTGTTTGAGTATTGCGGCGGACTAAAAAGCGATGTAAAAAAAGTAACTCTAGGCGGTCCAATGATGGGAGTTGCCATTCCCAGTCTTGATATTCCCATTGTCAAAATTACAAACGCAGTTTTGGCATTCTCTGAAAAAGACGCTGTCAGCCATGAGCCTTCACCATGTATAAAATGCGGGCGCTGTATTTCCAACTGCCCAATGAGTTTGATGCCGCCTTCCATAGAAATTGCATATGAGCAAAAAAAATGCGATCTCTTAAAAAAATACAAGGTAAATATGTGCGCTGAATGCGCCTGCTGCGCCTATTCATGTCCTGCAAAAAGACCCCTTGTACAGGTTATGAAACTTGCAGGAGACATGCTCTGGAATTATGAAAAGATGCAAAAAACAAAGCAGGCAGAGGTAAAATAATGGCTTTAAATTTACTTGTCTCTCCAGCGCCGCACATCCGCGATAATTCAACAACAAGCCGTATTATGCTCGATGTAATAATTGCGCTTATTCCTGCCCTTGCAGCAGCAATTTGGATTTTTGGCATAAGAGCCGCACTTGTAACATGTATATGCGTTGTTTCATGTGTTTTCTTTGAATGGGCCTTTAATAAAATACTAAAAAGAAAAAATACTATCTTTGATTTTTCCGCTGTTCTAACAGGAGTTATTCTTGCTTTTAATCTGCCTGTAACTATCCCTTTCTGGCAGGCAATTTTTGGATGCTTTGTCGCTGTCATTTTTGTAAAACAGCTCTTTGGCGGGCTTGGAAAAAATTTCGCAAATCCTGCCGTAACAGCGCGCATTGTAATGTTCCTTGCATTTCCTGTCACTATGACAACATGGGTTCTGCCTTTCGATACTGTTACGGGAGCAACCCCCTTATCAGAGCTCTTATATGTATTCAAAGGGGAGCCTTATAGTCTTTCCTTCAATACATGGAATTTATTTTTGGGCGTACATGGCGGCTGCATTGGGGAGACAAGTGAACTTGCTCTTTTAACTGGTTTTATATATCTTTTAATCCGCCGCGTTATATCTCCTTTAATTCCGCTTGCATTCATCGGAACTGTATTTATATTGACTGCCCTTGCAGGCGGTATTGAGTTTGGAATTTTTCACATTTTATCGGGCGGACTTTTTCTTGGCGCTATTTTCTGCGCAACTGATTATGTAACATCTGCGCAGACAAACACAGGAAAAGTCATTTTTGGCATAGGCTGCGCTCTTATAACGGTTTTAATCCGGTTTTACGGAAATTATCCGGAAGGTGTATCTTTTGCAATTCTTTTCATGAATATGCTTGTTCCTTTTATTAACAGGCTCACATATAAAAAAGCGCTGGGAGGAAAATATAAATGAAAAATGATTTTATCCTTCCCGTTCTTGTTTTATCTCTTATTTGTTTTGTTGTATCCGGCGCGCTTGCGTTTATTAACAGCAAGACACAGCCTGTAATAGAAGCTGCAGCTAAAGAGCGCGCAGAAAAGGCAAGAAGGGATATTATCCCGCAGGCGGATGACTTTGAATTGCTGGAAATTGAAGGGCTTCCAAAAAGAATTACGGATGTTTACAGGGCAACAAACAATACAGGCTTTGTCTTTATGATAACAACTCACGGGTATGCTGTAGAAGATATAAAACTTATTTGCGGCATTGATATGGACGGAAAAATCATAAAAACAGCAACCCTTTCCCAGAATGAGACTCAGGGACTTGGCACTCCAATATTCGAGCAGCCTCATGCAGGCCAGTATTGGAACAGGGACAAAAACGGCATTGAAAGCATTGCCGCTATAACGGGAGCTACCATTACATCAAATGCGTATAAAAACGGCATAAGGGATGCATTTATGGCTTTTGAAATTGTACTGCAAAAGGAGGCCCAGAGATGAAATGTAAAAACCCCTCCGGGCAAAAACTTTCAATTCTTTTTAATGGAATAATAAAAGAAAATCCTGTTTTGGTTGCGGTTCTCGGCATCTGTCCAATGCTTGCCGTTTCTACACAGGTATCAAGCGCGATAGGTATGGGAATTGCAACAACCTTTGTTTTGCTGGGAGCCAATGTATCCATTTCGCTTCTTAGAAAAATAATTCCGGATAAAGTCCGCATCCCCTGCTATATAGTTTTCATTGCGGGATTTGTAACTATTGTAAAAATGATAATTGAAGCTTATGCGTATACGCTTTATCTTTCCCTTGGTATTTTCCTTCCCCTTATTACTGTCAACTGCATCATATTTGCCCGTGCGGAAATATTCGCAAGAAAAAATACAATTATTGACTCGGCTCTGGATGCAATCGGCATGGGAGCAGGTTTTACGCTTGCAATGCTTGCCATGTCATCGCTGCGTGAAATAATCGGCACCGGAAAATGGCTTGGTTTTGAATTGCCTGTATTGATTGATTATAATATTCCAATTTTAGTTCTTGCACCGGGAGGATTTGCCGCTTTTGGATTATTAATAGCAATTGTAAATAAAATTTCCAGGGGCAAGGCTATAAAGAAGAGTGAATTTGGATGTTCAAATTTTTCATCATCCTGCAAAACAGTCTGCCCCTGCGGCAAAGGAGATGCAGCATAATGGATATAAAAGCTCTATTTATCATTTTAATGAGCACAGTTCTTGTCAATAACTATGTTCTGTGCCAGTTCCTTGGTATATGCCCATTTTTGGGCGTAACTAAAGTTTTAAAAAATGCAATCGGCATGGGACTTGCTGTTACATTTGTAATGTCCCTTGCTACTGCGGCAACATGGCCTATCCAAATATTTATACTTGATAGAAACGGCATGGGTTACATGCAAATTATTGTTTTTATTCTTGTAATCGGCGCGCTTGTGCAATTTGTTGAAATTGTTTTAAAAAAATATATACCTTTTCTTTATGAGGCGCTGGGTGTTTACCTTCCGTTAATTACCGTCAACTGCGGAGTGCTTGGCGTTACAATTGTAAATATCAATAAAGAATATACGTTTACAGAATCAATTGTAAACGCGCTTGGAGCCGGGCTTGGGTTTCTGCTTGCAATGGTAATTTTTTCCGGTATCCGCGAACATACCGAAAATGCAGATCCGCCCAAATCATTTAAAGGTTTGCCGATAACGCTTATATCAGTTGCAATTCTTTCGTTATCATTTTTTGGATTTACAGGAGTAATAGAAAACCTGTTCGGGTAATAATAATTATGGAAACAATTTATATTGCTGTTTTTTCAGTAACTCTTATCGGTATTATCTGCGCCGCAGTCCTTTGCATTGCTTCTAAATTCATGCAGGTAAAGATTGATCCAAGAATCAATGAGCTTACAGAATGCATGCCCGGGGTCAATTGCGGCGCCTGCGGTTATCCCGGCTGCTCAGGTTATGCTCTTGCATTGCTTTCTGATAATAATATTAAAACCAATTTGTGTACTCCCGGCGGTTTTGAAGTACTGGAAAAGATAAGCAGGATTTTAGGCGTGGAAACAGGCAGCATCGAAAAAAAATGCGCAATTGTCTTTTGCAGCGGTGATTTTAATTCACGTAACAAAAAAATGGAATACGCAGGGATTAAATCCTGCGAAGCTGCAAAACAGCTTTACGGAGGAGAAAACTCCTGCGCTAATGGATGCCTTGGTTACGGCGACTGTAAAACAGCATGCCCGGGTAATGCGATCTGCATGGAGGGCGGTCTTGCAAGGATAATAACAAATCTTTGCACAGGGTGCGCTTTATGCGTTAAAGCATGTCCAAACGCTCTTATATCGGTATTAAATACATGCACTCCAGTTTTTGTGTTATGTAAAAATACGGAAAAAGGATCTGTGACAAGAAAAAAATGCTCAAGGGGATGCATCGGCTGCGGTAAATGCGCACGTGAATGCAGGGATAAGGCTATAACAATTGAAAATAACCTTGCTGTAATTAATTATGAAAAATGCAGCGGCTGTAATACCTGTATTGAAGTTTGCGTTGTAAAATGCATTAAAGGATCCTACTTGCCTGCCGTTTCGTAAATAATCTGTAAGGTACGTTCTACGCAGGTTTCCCATGAATATTCCTTCGCCCTTTCAAGCCCCAGACGCCGGCATTCATTGTACATACTGCGGTCGCTGCTTATTGTAATCATTCTGTCGGCCATATCTTCAGCATTTGACGGATCAAAGTAAAGAGCGGCATGCTCTGCAGCTTCCGGCAGCGAGGCGGCGCGGGCGCAGAGTACAGGCACTCCGCAGGCCATTGCTTCAATAACCCCCATGCCAAAGCCTTCGTACATTGAAGGGACGACAACAAAGTCTGCGCCTGCATAAAGCTCAGGCAGGCTCTTGATTGGAAAGTGTCCTGTAAAGAAAATATCGGATCTCCAGGGAGAAGAAGATGCAATATCTTTTACAACAGAGGCATTATTGCTGTCTCCTCCTGCCATTACAAGCCTGTGCGGATATTTTGTTTTTTCTTTGAATATATTAAAAGCTTCAATGAGCCTTGAATGATTTTTTATCGGATGATCTATGCGCGATACGCACAGCACATAGGGACGGCGGAAACTAAACGGCTGAATTAAAAGAACGCTCTCTTCGTTACGCTGCCTTGGATAGAATGAAGAATGATCGATCCCGTTTGGCACAACCTCTATCCTGTTTTCTTTTACACGCGCGCGTTCTATCAATTCCTGCTTAACCCATCCGCTTACCGCAATAATCCTGTCCAGCCGGCGCAGGGAGTTAGGCATCATCATACGCAGTAAAGCTCCAAGGGGAACTCTTGTCTTGCGGTCTCCATAATACGCTGCCATGTCATGGACTACCCCGATAGCAGGGCACGGCGATCTGTAAGGAAGATGTTTATGGGCTGCCGGGAAAAAACAAGCGTCAAATTGCCTGTTTACTGCAAACTTCGGGTATTTGTAGATATGCCAAATTGAGTTTGCGGTTCTCCCGTGTATCGAGCATTGAGGAATAAACTCAAAATTCGGCGCCACATCGCTGTAAGTATACCTGTCATATTCCCATCCAAAAAGTTCAAAAAGAGCTTCTGAAGGTTTAAAGCGCTTTAATAACTGGGTTAAATACATACCAACTCCGGACTTACCGCCGTCACAGGCAAAGGTATCCAGCCCTATTTTCATTCAATCCCCCATTCTAGTGTCTAAAGCATAGCATAAAATTAAAAAGGTGTCAGGTAAAAAAAGACCGCGTAAAAGCCGTTCTTTGATGAACTAAGCTCTACGCGGCCTTAAGAAACTCTCTTCAAAAAAAATAAATCTCCCGATTTTTGAAGAGCGCTGCCTTTCTTATTCATGCTCAGGCTTAACCAAACACGAACCCCACCCAAGAAAAGGCAGATTACCTCAAGTTATATATTTTCTCCTACCTTTTTTATCTCATCTATAAATTCATCAAGGTTGTTAAAATGTTTGTAAACAGAAGCAAAACGGATATAGGCAACCTTATCAAGGGCGCCAAGCCTTTCCAGAACCAAATCCCCGATAATCGAGCTTGATATCTCGCGGCTTCCCTTGCTTAAAATGGCAGTTTCATCTTCAATTTCGTTAACAAGATTTTCAATATGCATCTGGGAAAAGGGCCTTTTTTCCAGCGCCCGCACTACCCCGCGCTCCAGTTTCATGCGATCAAAAGGCTCGCGTCTTGAGTCCTTTTTTACCACCATAAACTGTCTTTCATCAATTTTTTCGTAACTTGTAAAACGATAGCTGCAGCTTATGCATTCTCTTCTGCGGCGCACAGCATCCCCGTTTGCCAATGTCCGGGATTCAATTACCTTGTCTTCGATAGTACCGCAATGGGGGCACCTCATGAATTCTTACCTGCCTATATGTAGCGTCAATATTCGTATTTTATTTTTTAGCTACACTACATATAGTACCATATATATAGCGTAATTGTCAATATGGTACGCTATATTTTGTAGTATGTAATCCTGTTTCAGGCGCCGGGTGACAGGCAGTAATTATTATATTAAAATGAGAAAATGATTAAGGCAGTTTTAACCAATTTCCTGGATATTACATCCTGTTTTCTTGGTTCAGGATACAGAATCCGGCAGAATGATAATAAAACGGAAATTATAGATTCCGAAGATGATAATGCTGATTCAATTGATAAAATCGCAGATGAAATCAAGGTATGCAGAAATTGTTCTCTTGGCAGTTCAAGAACAAATGCCGCACCCGGAGAAGGCGCTTTAAATCCCCTTGTTATGGTTATAGGAGAAGGTCCCGGAGAAGAAGAAGACAGGCAAGGACGTCCGTTTGTTGGAAAAGCAGGTCAGCTTTTAGACAAAATGCTTGCTTCCATATCACTCTCCCGTACAACAAATACCTTTATTGCAAATGTGGTAAAATGCCGTCCTCCAAAAAACCGTGACCCATACCCTGAAGAGGCTGCCGCCTGCGCGCACTTTCTTGAAAGGCAGATAACTCTTTTAAAGCCGAAATATATTCTTGCTTCCGGCAGGGTTGCATCTCAAACCCTTTTAAAGACATCAGAAAATATCGGTAAATTAAGGGGAAGATGTTTTGATCTTGCTGCCGGTAATGATACATATCCTGTTCTATGCACATATCATCCTTCTTTTCTTCTGCGTGATGAAAGTTATAAGCGTCCCGCATGGGAAGATTTAAAACTCCTTCGCAGCAAGCTCGATAGCTGACGGAGTACAGATTGGGTTCTTTCTATGATTTAATTTTTGATATTCCCTCTGAGCACAGCTTTTCGTATCAGGCTGATGATAAAGATGAGGCTGCCGTGGGTAAAAGAGCAATGGTTCCCTTCGGCAGAAGGGACTGCCTTGGTTACATTGTCGCAAAACGCGACAGCCTTCCGGACGGCATCAAAAAAGAAGCAATAAAAAAAATAAGGCGCGTAGTTGACTGCGAACCCTTATTCGATTCAAGAGATATTGAAATTGCAAAATGGATGGCGGACTTCTATTTTTGCAGCACGGGGCAGGCTCTCTCCGCCATGATCCCTTCCGGAAGAAGGATGGTGCATCCTGCCCTGCCGGATAATGAAACTGAAGGAGATGTTTCACTTTCAATTTCCGATGAACAGGCCCATGCATTACGTGAAATTACAGGCGATGCGGCATCCGGTTCCAAAAATACTGTTCCAATGTTCTACCTTTACGGCGTTACAGGATCAGGCAAAACAGAAGTATTCCTGCGAGCCATGCAATTCATGCTTAATGAAGGAAAGTCTGTAATTTATCTTGTTCCGGAAATATCACTTACGCATCAGACAGCAAAAATGATACAAAACCGTTTTGGCTCCCTTGCTGCGACCTTACACTCAGGAATGAGCCCTTCAGCGCGCCTTGCGCAGTGGATGAAAATTAAAAAAGGAGATGCGCCCGTTGTTGTAGGGCCAAGAAGCGCGGTGTTCGCGCCTGTAAAAAATCTTGGCCTTGTTATTATAGACGAAGAGCATGACGGCTCCTATAAATCAGGTAACACGCCGCGCTATCATGCAAGGCAGATTGCGCTTCGCCGCTGCACCCAGGAAGGAGCGCGCCTTGTAATGGGTTCTGCAACACCCTCTGCGGAAGCATGGAAATTAATGACAGAGGGCAGCATTAAAAGGCTCGATCTTACAAGGCGTCTTTCCGGCGGCGGAATGCCTGAAATAAAAACCGTAAGCCTTGAGAAAACAGAAGGCTGCCTTACAAAGGAATTAAAAGACGAAATAAGAATAACTGCGCAAATGGGAAGACAAACTATCCTTTTTATGAACCGCAGGGGATTTGCGCATTTTTACAAGTGCCCCGGCTGCGGATGGGAACTTGTATGCAGACGCTGTTCGGTATCACTTACATGGCACAAGGGCCGGGGAAAGTGCATGTGCCACTACTGCGGTTACAGCCAGGCCCCTCCTTCTGTCTGCCCCGAATGCGGATGCATAGAAGCTGGCTACCGCGGTTTCGGCACAGAAATGATTGAAGAGGAAGTAAAGCGCTTTTTCCCCGATTTACGTTTGCGCCGCGTGGATACCGATACGGCGTCAAAAAAAGATTCTTCCAATAATCTGGAAGAAACGCTTTCGCTTTTTAAAAAAGGCCTTATAGACATACTTCTTGGAACACAGATGGTAGCCAAGGGTTTGAACTTTCCAGGAGTGCGGCTTGTAGGCATTGTCTTTGCCGATACCGGGCTTCATCTTCCGGATTTCCGCGCTGCAGAAAGAACATTCTCACTCATTGTACAGGTTGCAGGGCGCGCAGGCAGGTACTTTCCGGACAGCAAGGTAATTGTACAAACCCTGCGAATGGATGATCCTGTAATCACCCGCTCATGCGCCCTGGATGTAAACGGCTTTTTTAACGCTGAATTAAGACAGCGAAAAACCCTTGGTTTCCCTCCCTTTACAAGACTTATCCGTTTTACAATCCGCGCAAAAGATGAAAAACGCGCTGATGCCGCCATTGAAAGGCTTGAATCCATTGCGCGGCCCTTTATTCTGGAAACTGCAAATACAGACATGCTTGGCCCTGCAGAATGCCCAATTGGCACCATAAATGACAATAAAAGACGCCACATCATTCTAAGAAGCTCTTCCATGAGCGCCATACATAAAATAGCGCGTGAAGTAATTGCACGCTATGAAAAGGGCAGAGATATAAAAGCCTATCTTGAAATTGATGTTGATCCTGTGAGCATGTTATGAGTATGGATGTGCTTCTTCACTGCTGCTGCGCTCCCTGCTCGGTATCCTGCGTAAAATCACTTTGCGATGAAAAAAAAAGCGTTTCCCTGTTCTGGTATAATCCGAATATACATCCATACACAGAATACGCCTTGCGCCGTGATTGTATAATAGAGTTTTCTAAAAACTGTAATTTTGATCTTGAAATGACAGATGAATACAGCCTGCAATTATTCCTGAAAGAAGTATACATAGACATGAAAAAAATCTGCAGGAATTGCTACAGGATACGTCTTGAAAAAACAGCATCACTTGCAGCGCACAAGGGGTTTAAATCATTTAGCACAACCCTGCTTGTAAGCCCCTATCAGGATCATGAACAGATAAAAAATCTTGGCGAAGAAATATCCTGCAAATATAAAATAGACTTTTTATACAGGGATTTTCGCCCCCTCTTCCGGGAAGGAAAGGCTCTTGCCCGCACGCAGAATATGTATATGCAAAAATACTGCGGATGCATTTTTTCTGAAGAAGAGAGGTACAGCTAACAATCTGCCAGATAATCAATTTTTCCTTCGCTTAATGCTTTTAATATCCGGCGCTTTGTATCGCCTGAATCAAATCCAATAAAATCAGATATTTTTGATTTCATTTCCCGGCGGTTTGAATTTTGACCGTAGGGACAGGTACAGGCATTTTTTAGTATTTTATTTTCCGCAGCGCAGGCAATTATCTGTTTTTCTTCCAGCAATGCCAAAGGCCTTATAAGAGTTACAGGATATTTTCTGTATTTTAATAAAACCGGCATTGCAAGCAGTTCGCCTTTTGAACATATATTCATAAAAAATGTTTCAACTATATCATCAAGATGATGTCCAAGCGCGATTTTGTTATAACCTTTTTCCACGGCGTATTTTAAAAGCTCTGTACGCCTTTGCGTAGAACACCAGTAGCAGTTCATTTTTTCGCCTTCTTTCAGCCTTCCTATAACAGGAACAAACAAATCCGTAAACGGAATTCCCCATTCCAAAAGTTTGCTGCAAAGCTCTGCTCTTTTACAGCAGGCGCAGAAATCGGTGCTAATATGCAATCCGGCCAATTCGTAATTGATCTTTAATTCAGATCTTATTTGAGAAAGCGCCCATGCAAGCACGCTTGAATCCTTGCCTCCGGAAACCGCAATTAAAACTTTGTCTCCTTCTTTTATAAGGGATCTTTGCATTATTGTTTTTACCGTGAGTTTTTTTACCTGCCGGCTGTAATCAGACTTTCTTAAAAATCTTTTCATTGCAGTCCTATTATGTCACGTAACACAAGGCTTGCCAGCAAGAGTCCTGCGCTTCCTGTTACTGTGACAATGCTGCCGTTAACCTTTTTTTCCCTGGAAACTGTGCAGGGGAGCATTTCATCGCTGTATATTACTGTAAAATCCCCTGTGAATCCCCTCTTTCTTAAACCCTGACGCACTAACCTCGCCAAAGGGCATTTATCCGTTTTCCACACAGAAGCTGTTTTTATACGGGAAGGATCCATTTTTAAAGCCATACCCATAGATGAGTATAATTTTTTTCCTGCCTTGCATACAGTCTCTATTAAATCAAGTTTGTGATTAATACTGTCAATTGCGTCTATAACATAATCTGTATTATCAATGCCGAAATTATTTTTGCTTTCCAGGCAGAAAAGTTCATCCTGGGCTTTTATTTCGCAGTCAGGGTTAATTTCCAAAAGCCTTTTTCTTAAAGCGGAAGCCTTTGGAAGCCCAAGTGTAAGAGTTGTAGCCTCGATTTGACGGTTTATATTTGAAGCGCAGATAGTATCATGATCGATTATTCCAATTTTTCCAATCCCGCTGCGCACAAGCGCTTCCGCCGCAAAACTCCCAACGCCTCCTGCGCCGAAAACAAGCACGCTTGTGTTTGCCAGTTTTTCTAAACCTTCTTCTCCGGCAAGCAGCGCAAGCCTTTCAAATTTCGTATCTGTCACTTAACCGGCACAAAGCAGCTGTGAAAGTATTTCAATACCCTGATCAATCTCGCTGTCAAGGATCGTATACGCAGGAAGAAGCCTTATTGTTTTTGCTCCGGCGCTCAGCATAAGAAGTCCGCTTTGATTTTTTGAATTGTCCGCTCTTGCAATACCGGCTTGTAAAAAAGGCCAGGCATCGCTTTCTATATCAAAGCCAATCATCAATCCCCTGCCCCTCACTTCTTTAATCATATGATGGCTTCTTAAGGCCTTCATCAATATATCGCCCTTATGCACAATGTCTGCAAGAAACTCAGGGTTATTTACAGTCTTTAATACCACAAGTCCGGCGGCGGCGGCAACCGGATTACCTCCAAAAGTACTGCCATGATCACCTGCAGAAAAAACGCATCTTGTTTTTTCTCCCGCTAAAACCGCTCCCGCAGGAATACCGCCTGCAAGCCCCTTTGCAAGCGTTACTATGTCTGCCTTTATTGGATTGCCTTTTTCATCTTTATACTGCTCAAAGGCAAGAAAGCTGCCTGTCCTTCCTATACCGCATTGAATTTCATCAAACATAAGAAGTATGTCCCTTTCAGCGCATAATTTTGCGGCGGCTGTAATGAACTCATCTGACTGGGGGACAATTCCGCTTTCACCTTGCACTGCTTCAATCAAAAGCCCTGCGACTTTTTTTTCGTCCAGCGCCGCTTCAAGCGTTGCAATATCACCGCCTGGAATGTGTAAAAAGCCTTCAGTAAAGGGGCCAAAATCTTTATGGAATTTTTCCTGGCCTGTTGCCGAAAGGGTTGTAATTGTTCTGCCGTGAAAACTCCCCTTAAGGGTTACAATTGTATGCCTTCCTTTTCCGTACTTTAAAAGCGAATATTTCCTTGCAAGTTTGCATGCGCCTTCGTTTGCTTCCGCGCCTGAATTTGCAAGAAATACATTTTTAATTCCTGCAGGCTCTGTTGCTTCCACAAGTTTTTCCGCAAAAGCGACACTTGCATCGCTTAAATAATAATTGCAGACATGAAAATATTTAGCAGCCTGTTCTGTTACAGCCCTGACAAGGGGCGGATAATTATGCCCAAGCAAGTTAACTGCAATACCTGAACCAAAATCAAGATATTTCTTTCCGTTAATATCATAAAGCCACGAACCTTCTCCCCTGGAAAAAGTTACAGGCAACCTTGTGTAAGTATTCATAAATACGTCATTCATTGATTTAATATTCTCCTGTTAATTTCTGATATCTCATGATCATTTCCAAGGGCAATATAAATTGACCTTGCTCTTTCGTATGCGAAAAGCGCTTCTGGATTTTGACCTGTCTTACGGTAAACATCCCCCATGGCGCGGTAATTTGCCGCAAGACCCCATGAATTTTCAATGCGCCTGTCTATTGCAATTGACTGTTCGAGCGCTCTAAGAGAGCCCTGTAAATCACCTGCCAATGATCTTATCGAAGCAATAGTGTACCAGTCATAAGAAGCATTTTCAAGGTGCATGTCTCTTTCATGTATTGCAAGCGATTGGAGCATTGCATGCTCTGCTTCTCTGTAAAGAGCAAGAGAGCGAAGAGCCAGTCCCCTAACCTGCCAGGAAAACGCAATATAAATCCTGTTTGCCCTGATATTTGCACTTTCACGGTTAACATCATCCAAAACAGACTGCGCCTGCGCTCTGCCGGAAACAAGGTTTCCCCTTGCCCTGTAAACCCTGCTGACAGACAAAAGTTCTGCATTCCCAAGTCTTTGAGCTTCTGCAATCGCATAATCCCATTCCGCAAAAGCCTCATCCAGTCTGTTAAGTAAAAATAAAACATTTCCCCTTGATAAACTAACCCTTATTATCAGGGAAGGATCATCTGCAAGAATTGCGTTACGTTTAAAACTTGTAAGCAGGGAAAGGGCAAGTTCAAAATTACCTTTTGCGGCCTCCCTGTTGGCTGTTTCCATTCCTTCTTCCGCCTGCGCGCGCAGAAAAAAAATATCACCTGTACTTTTTGGAGCTGTTGAACAGGAGGCAAAAATTAATATCAATATAATTAAAAGTTTTTTCATTTTTTGTTAACTCCTTTTAAAACTCCAGGTTTCTGGGATTTGCGCCTCCGGGATTTGATTCTGTCCGCTCGGGGATTCCGCCTCTTAAAAGAGGGTTATTCGCAATTGCTGTCAGTACATCCTGCACCGATCTTATTGTCATGTTAAGTTCACCTATCAATACTGCAACCTGCGGAAGCTGTCCCGGGATAAAAGCGCTTGCTTCATTAAGATTTTCTATAATGCCGGATAGTGAAACAATTGACGCTTCAAGGCCTGTATAAACATTTCCCTCTCCGTCAAGAATTGCCATAAGGCTCCCCTGAGGATCTGAAGCCTGCCTTATAATATTGTTAACATTAATAATGGCGTTATTAATGCTTATAACAGCGCGGTTAACGTTTGCAATCGTTTCTTCAAGACCGTCAAATATTTGACCAAGGACAATTTCATCAGCTCCTTCAGAGCCTGTAAGGGAAATATTTATTGTTTCCAGCAATGTATTTACATTGTTAACAATATTGCTGATACTGTCGTTTGCCCTGGGAATATCAGAAAGCCTTTCTGATATAAGATGCTTTGCCTCAGGTGAGTTTACTTCCGGAATCGTACTTCCTTCGGGAATTACTTGCCTCCCCCTGCCGGGATAAAAAACAAATGTGTTTCCAAGGCCAATAGGGCTTATTTGAACTTCAACAAGAGAGCCTTCTGTAACCCTGTGAACATATTCCTCGAAGATGGAAAAATTAACCTCTACCCTGTCATCATCTGAAAGTGAAATCCTTTTTACATACCCGATTGTAAAACCCTTATATTGAATTGCCATATTGGGACTTATCCCTGATGCGGATGTAAAATATGTTTTATACTGATAATCATACACAAACCAGCGCTGGTTTCTGCCAAGCATGAATATTACAAAAATGAGCACTGCAAGCGCAAGTACCACAAGAACGCCAACTATCTTATCAGCATATCGAATTGAAAACTTCATAGCATCATCCCCATTCTTAGATAATTACTTAGTTCAGCATCATTTACAACCTGTTCTTTTGTCGTATTAAAAACAAGTTTTCCGTCTGCGATCACTAATACATAATCGGCTAATGTCTTAATAAGGCGCATATCATGGCAAACAAGAATAATTGTTGTGCCCTCCAGCTGTTTTTTCCGCACTATTTCTACAAGTCTGTCGGCTGACGTTACATCAAGTGATTCTGTCCACTCATCAAGGTATAAAAGAGAGGGATTGCACAGCATTGCGCGCGCAAAGGCAATAATCTTTTGCTCTCCCATGGACAGCCGCGCAGGGCGGATTGCAAGCTCTTTTTTATAGCCAACTTCACTAGTCACTTCCATTATTCTGTTTTTACGCTCTTCTTTGTTCATTTGCGGATAATGAATACGCAAAGGAAGTTCCAGTATCTGATAAAGATCCATGTTGGCCCAAAGCGCAGAATCCTGAAAGATAAAAGCGCTGTTCTTCCTGAATTCAATATTCTCGCTGCGGTTCATATGCGCTATGTTTTTCCCGTAATACAGGACTTCTCCGCTGTCCGGCAAAAGAAGCCCCGCAGACAATTTTAGAACCGTACTTTTCCCTCCGCCTGAGGGCCCTACAATAGCGGTTGTTTTTCCTTCTTCAAATTCAACATTGATATCCTGAACTATTTTTCTTTCATCCTGCGCCGAGAAACCTGTATTTTTTAACTGTATTATTTTTTCCATTACGTTAATATCACATAGTATAAAACCGATAAAAGAACATTTACCATAATGCAAAGCGCAAAAGCGCCGCTAACGGCGCGCAAACCTGCAACCGGCACTTCGGTACTGGCACGTTCAACCGAAAAACCATAAATAACAGCGCTTATGGAAATAATAGCGCCGAAAGCTATGCTCTTTATTATGGAAAGCAGAATATCCTGGATAGTCAATTGCTGCAGTAAACTTGTAAAATAAAAATCCATCGGCGTAGAACTTATAATTTGGGTTACAATATAGGAACCTGCAAGTCCGAATATGGAGAAATAAATATTTAACAGAATAAGCGAAATTGTCACGCCCAATAAGCGCGGAACTGCAAGATGTTCAATTGGATCGACTCCAACGGATATATACGCCTCAACTTCGTGTGAAATTACCATTCCTGCAATTTCTGTCGCGATAGCAGTTGCAGAACGCGCAATGACGATAAAGGCTGTTAAAAGCGGTCCCAATTCTCTTGTTATTATTATAATAAGAAGAGTGTAAATAAGCTGCTGCTGATTTAGCATTGTTAAAAAAGGAACTCCGATAATATTTACAGCAGCCCCGATAGCAAGAGCTAAAAGCGTGGATATCCCCATGGCGTATACAAATGTAAAGAGAATCTGCATTACAAGAATTCTAAATGAGGCCTGAGAATGACGTATAAAATAACCGACGCCTCTTAAGGTTCTTGCAAAAAAACCCAGATTGTAAAACATAGTATTTATGGACGCCAGAGGGTTTAACATACTGTCATTATATATTTTTATTAAGATTAATGGTAGTGGCAGCTTTATTTAGCGAATAAAAAATTCTATAAAGCCTTGACATTTTTAATTGAATTATGTAAAAGTAAGCTTGTCGGGGTCATTAGCTCAGTTGGTTAGAGCAGGAGACTCATAATCTCTTGGTCCGAGGTTCAAGTCCTTGATGGCCCAATGCAGGAAAGAATATTTTTTAGCCGCCTGGCGGAAGAAGAATTTCCGGAAAGTTCGATTCTTGATATTTCCAGCGAAGGAAAAGTCCTTATAATAAGCGATCTCCACATGGGAACAGGTACAAGGGACGATCTCTACCATAACGGGGAGATGCTCACCTGTGTCCTTGAAGAGTATTACTTTAAAAATGGCTGGATACTGGTTTTAAACGGTGATATCGAAGATCTCCAGAGGTTTCCTCTCGATCAAATCAGGGAAAAATGGGCAAGCCTTTACAGCGTGTTCAATATGTTTTCCCGTGAAAACAGGTTCTATAAAATCATAGGCAATCATGATGATCAGTTAAATCATAAAAGAAATCACTCTCAATACCCTCTTCATAATGTGATAAAAATAATTACAGGAACCGTTCCCGCATATGTATACCATGGACATCAGTTATCTAATATCTACAGGAGATTTAACTGGCTTATGGGGTTTGGAGTAAGGTATATATTAAAACCTTTCGGCATCAAGAATATGACAGATTCCCGCAGCCCCTTAAAGCGTTTTCATATCGAAAAAAAAGCATATTCTTTTTCGCTTAAAAATCATTGTCTTTCAATTATCGGTCATACCCACCGCCCCCTGTTTGAGTCCCTGGGACGTTTTGACTATATCAAATTTGAGATTGAACGCCTTTGCAGGGATTACCCCGCCTCTTCCGGCGAGAACAGAAACCGGATAGAAAATGAAGTTATAGCCCTAAGAGAGGAATTGGGCAAATTAAAAAGAAAAGAAAAGCGGGATGTCCTTCGTCAGAGCCTTTACGGAGATGAGCTTCCTGTCCCCTGTCTTTTTAATTCCGGCTGCATACTTGGTAAAAAGGGCTTTAATGCCATTGAAATGACCAATGAGGACATTGCCCTTGTTTACTGGTTTACAGAAGGTAAAAGCAAAAAGTTTGTTACCCGCGGCGGCTACGATATTGCCGGCATAAAGGGAAGACCATACAAACGCGCCGTTTTGAATCACAACAGACTCGATTATGTTTTATCAAGGATTAAACTGCTTGGAAACAGCCATTAGGCGATTTACAAGTCCTGCAAATTACGCCGATAATGGGAGAGTATGAATACACTTTTAGTTTTGTATGCGGGGAATCTGTCATCTTGCGCTTTTGAACCTCTTTTAAACGGGAAAAACGCTTTTCAAATGTGTATTGAACAAGCGGCTAAATTTCCCGGTGTCGGGAAAACAGTTCTGTTTGCCGGCAAGGATTCTGATTTTTCATGTTTAACAGGCATTCATTTTGAACAAAGGGATTTTTGGACAAAGCGCAGTCTGCTGGAAAGAATTTCTCAATTGCAGGATGGATTTGACTGCATTTATTTTACCTTTGCAGACTGCCCCTTTCTTGATCCTGTCTTGACAGACGCCATTGTGCAAAGGCATATCAGGTATAAGGCAGAATATTCCTATGCCGACGGCTGGCCCTACGGCCTTGCGCCGGAAGTGCTTTCTGCAGGGACAGCAGGAATATTGGCGAAGATCCTTGAAACAGACGGCGGACCTGTAGAAAGAGATACTCTTTTTTCTGTTATCCAAAAAGACATTAACGCCTTCGATATAGAAGCTGAAATATCTTCCGTCGATCTTCGCTGCCACAGATTAAATTTTTGCGCAGATTCCAAACGCAATATCATGCTTATAAATAATTTTCTTACAGCCTGCGGCAATTCAATTCCCGCTGCAAATGATGCAGAACAGATAATACTGCAGCAGCCTGCGATACTTAGAACACTGCCGAGTTTTTATCCTGTTCAGGTTTACGGCGGCTGTCCGCAAAAATGCGCAATTTGCCCCTATCCTCTTTATACGAACGTAAGCGAACGTAAAGATTTTATGGAATGCGGCAAATTTGAATCTCTGCTTGATAAAATAATTGCCTTTTCCGGAGACGCTGTTATAGATCTTTCACTCTGGGGTGAATTGAGCCTGCATCCGGAAAAGATAAAACTAATAGAAAAAGTTCTTGAACGAAAAGAGCTTGCCCTTGTAATCGAAACATCCGGGCTCGGCTGGAAAAACGCAGAACTTGAAGAATGCGCTGAAATGTCATTAAAAGCAAAAGCTGCGGCAAGGAAAAGCGCGCTTTCTCCCCTTTCATGGATCGTCTCTCTTGATACAACCGACAGCCAGCGTTATGCGCAATTACGCACATCCGGTTTTGCGGAAGCTGAAAGCTGCGCAAAAAAACTTTTATCGCTCTTCCCGGATGACTGCTATATACAGGCAGTCAGGATTAAGGGAGAGGAAGAGGACACCGAAAAATTCTACCGATACTGGAAGGAAGCAGCTCCCAATAAAGAGAAAAATATCATTATTCAGAAGTATGATGATTTCTGCGGTGTCCTTGAAAAGAAACAGGCATCCGACATTTCACCTGTTATCCGTCAATGCTGCTGGCATATAATGAGGGATTTCCCCGTTTTAATTGACGGAGATGTCCCCCTTTGCAGGGAGAATCTAGGCGTTTTAAAGGGAGATAAAAGCAACATTCTTGGAAATGTATTTACAGATTCCCTTGAAAGCATATGGCAGAATGCAGAAAAGCATTACAGGGAACAATGTGAAAAAACATATAAAGGGATATGCGCTGTCTGCGATGAATACTATACCTACAATTTTTAATGAAAAAATCTCACCTTATACCGCAGTTGGGGGCAAGGAACGCATTGCCTCAACCGGTATTTCGGCAGTTATCCTTAACCGTCCCGGGCTGCCGCGCAGATCGATCTTTCATGACTTGGAAAAAGTCGGTTTTGACAATGTAATTTCCATAGAATCATGCGCCCCTCACTACGACATTGAAGAGCTTGCCGGGCGTTTTCCCTTTGTACGTTTTATCCTGCCTGAAAATGAAATTAACCTCGGCGGGCAAATCAATCTTGCGGCATCAGAAATTGAAAGTCCCCTTTTTTTTGTAATCCACAGCGATATGAAGATAATCGCAGGCGGTACTGCAAGAAGGATGGCGCAAAGACTAAGCGTAAACCATGAAGAGAGCGACGGAAGCATCGATAAAAAATCCGGATTTAAAAGGCTTTGTACAGTTCCCCTTATAATGAGCCCTAATTATGAAACCCTGCCTTCTCTTTCTGCTCCCATGACTCATAAAAGAATGATACGCACTGTTTTCAGCGAACCTCATAACGAGGGAGAGAAAACCCTCTATCCCTTTGACGGAATCGGTATTTATGACAGGCAGCGTTTTATTCATACCGGCGGATTTGACATAACTCTAAGCCATGTACACTGGCAGCTAATGGATTTCGGACTTCGCGCCAGTCTCTGGGGAGAAGAAATCGCTGCTAATCTTCAGTTAAAACTCTCTTACGAAGGAGAATTGCCTTCAGAAAACTTCACTGTAGAAAACAGTTATATGAGGTTCTATCTTAAAAATCTGGCCCCTGTATTCAGAAGGGATTACGCTCATCTGCCTTATTACCGTTTTCCCGGTTTTCTTTTCAAATCCGGAGAAGATCTTTTTTCCGCATGGGATGAATTTAAGGAATGCAGAAAATGGGTTTTAAAAAACAAACTCAGGTGGAGATGTGATGCCCGGGAAGTAACCAAATCCTGGAGCATGAATTGACAGCAATTATTTTACAGGCGCGGCTTGATTCAGCAAGACTGCCTGGAAAAGCAATGCTCCCGCTTGATAACAAGCCTCTTTTATACCGCGTAATGCAGGCTTTAAATCATGTACCTGCCGGTTTAAGAGTTCTTGCATGCCCCCAGGACTCTTTTTGCGTATTTGAGCCTCTTGCTCAGGAAGCAGGCTTTGAGATTTTTTCAGGCCCCAAGGAAGATGTACTTGAGCGCTACTGCCAGGTGATAAAAAACTATAATATAGACAGGGTAATAAGAGCGACAGGAGATAACCCCTTTGTATTTGCCGATGCCGCTATTTCAATTAATAACGAAGCTATGGCTCTTAACGCTGATTACGCATGTTTTCAGAATCTTCCCTATGGCTCCGGGGTTGAATCTGTCCTTGCTTCCTCCCTGCTTCGCGCAGGAAGGGATGCAAACAGTCTTTTTGAACGTGAACACGTTTGCCCTCATTTATATAATAATCCCCTGCAATTTATGCTTCACCGCCCCTTTGCGCCGGAGCGCTGGAACTACCCTGATCTTCGCCTGACTGTAGATACACAGGAAGACTACAAGCGCGCCGTTATATTATACGCTGCCCTGAAAGATACGGCGGATAAATACAGCGGAACTGTAATAATTAATAATTATTTGGAATTACTAAATTCACGGAGGATAAAAGTTTGATATTGATTGTTCCCTGCTGTGAAAAAGGAAAAGGCGGCGGACATTTAACACGATGTATGTCACTTGCAAATGATTTACATGCTTCAGGCAGAAATGTCCGACTTTTTATAACACCGCAGACAAGAGATTTAACTTCTCTTTACAAACTGATGAGCTTCAATCCTGCCCTGTGTATTACCGATGAAGAACTAATAATTAAATGCGAAGAACTTGAGCAAAAAATTAACTTTATCATTCTTGATAATTTTCAGACAAGTGACAGTGATATTCTACGCTGGAAAAAAATGGCCCCTGTCATCGGAATTGACGAAGGAGGCGCATCGCGCGATAAAATTGATTTTCTTTTGGATATTCTAATCCCTGAAAATTTTATAAAACCCTCTGCCAATATTTTTTCGCCTGGGTTTTTATTTAAAAATGTCAACATTGACAAGCGTAAAAAATCAAAATCGGACTTGTCTTTTGCTTGCCAAAAAATCAGTGTCTTGGTTACATTTGGACAGGAAGATTCGGCCGCCTTAGGCATTAAAACAGCTCTTGCATTATCTTATATGCATTCATTGGAAATAACTCTTTTAATGGGCGCTCTTGTAAACGCCAACGCAGAAAGACTTCCGGAAAATGTTCGCATACTGGAAAATATACCAAATCTTGCAAAACATCTTTATGAATATGATATTGTTATTACACACTACGGAATAACAGCTTACGAAGCCCTTTATGCAGGATGTATTGTTTTACTGGATCATCCTTCGGAATTACACAAAAGATGCGCAAAGTCTTCCGGATTCCAGGATTTTAAATCAAAATATTTTATAGAAAGACTAAATACGATAAAGCAAAAATGTGAGCTACTTGCCAAAAGACTTAAACTTGATAAAGAAAACAGCTTTTCAGCTTTTGTTAACGGTTTAAATCCGCAGGTTAACAAAGAATGTCCTGTCTGCAAGGCAGAAATTGGAAGCAGTATCTGCCGCTTTAATGATCGTACTTACCGCCTCTGCTCCAAATGCGGTATCATTCACATGGACAGAATAAATACCCTTCCCTTTGAATATGCTAAAGAGTATTTTTTTGATTCCTATGTAAAACAGTACGGAAAAACATATCTTGAGGATTTTAACAATATAAAAATTGCCGCAAGAGGCCGCTTAAAAAATATTAAATCCCTGTTTGCAAATGTGCAAGGAGAGCCTTCCCTGCTTGATATTGGCTGTGCGTACGGCCCCTTCCTTTCTGCGTCTAAGGAAGAGGGCTTCTCACCCAATGGAATTGAACCTTCGCAGGATGCTGTAAATTATGTAAAAGATGTGCTTTTAATCCCGGCTGTCCAGGGGTTCTTTCCGGGCGGGCATAATTTTAAAGCCAATTCATTTAACGTCATTACACTATGGTATGTGATTGAACACTTCAAAAATTGCGTTGCAGTATTTTCAGAAATAAAAAAACTATTAAAACCGGATGGAATCCTTGCATTTTCCACTCCTTCTTTTTCCGGCGTTTCTGGACGCAAAAACCTTCGCCGCTTTTTAAATGCAAGCCCTGCAGATCACTTTACAGTGTGGTCGCCGAAAATGTGCAAAAAAGCACTTTCCCTTGCAGGCTTTAAAGTAAAAAAAATCGATGTTATAGGGCACCACCCGGAGCGCTTCCCCTTTCTGGGAAGATTCGCAAAAAGCAGAACAAGCCCTCTTTTTTGGCTGCTGTTAGCTGCAAGCAAACTTTTCGCTCTGGGTGACACATTCGAAGTCTATGCGCAAAATAAAGATTGATTACCGTTTGTTAAATGCCCCTGTAACAATTATTTTTATATGATATATTAAATTATTAATCAAAATCAAACTCTGAGAACCACATCAGATTTGTCATAGTGCCAATTCCGGCAGAGAAAGTTACTTCTCCCATTCCCATATCAAGCAGCCAATCAGGTTCATCGCCATGTTCTCCGAATACACTTTCCATTTCATCTACTGAGATGCTTGTTTTATTCATAACAAACAACATAAATTCTTCCATTCCGCTTCCATTAAAATTGCCAAGAGTAGTATCATTGATTGGGAGCCAAACATTTAGAGTAACACTTCCTCCAGAAATTAGACCTCCTGTTACTGTCCCGGAACTACTAAGACTGGCTGCAGCAAATAGACCATTATCTTGATCATATCCTCCAAAAGCTATAATCCATTTACCATTATGCTCAGGAATAATATTATTAATGGTCAGCCTGCCGTCAGTATTGCCTACAGTAAGATCAAGACCACCGCCGCCACCGCCGCCGCCATCACCGCAAGCAGTCATTGAAAACCCGATTATCGCAATCAGAGCAATAATCCCGAAAATTTTGATACAATTCTTCATAAAAGAACTCCTTTTAAGTGATTCCTGTTTAAGTATCAGGAAACCAAAATGATTTACTTGCCTATACAGACAGGTATATATAAAGGCTGAACATAATTTCTGCCTATTTACACGCTATAATTACAAGTAAATAGACTAATATTGTTCGCATACCGCTAGCATATTATATATGCATAGTATCATCAAGTGTATCGACAATAAAATATAGATCGCTCATAGAATACAAATATGGATATGAATCAGCTTTTTATCCTTAATTTAAAAAAATGGCGTAAAATCAAGGGGATTTCCCAGGAAAAACTCGCAGAAAAGTGCGGCGCAGCTCATTCATATGTAAGACAGCTTGAAAGCGGAAATAGATGTCCTTCCTTTTCATTTATAGGCAAGCTCGCTAAAGCTCTGGGTATTGAACCATACCAGCTATTCTTCGATGAAACTGCAAAACCCGCTAAATCTGCGCGAACAAAGCAAATGGAATCAGTACAAAAAAAACTTTTAGAATCACTTTCGAACAACATCTGCCTGGCCTTTGACGAACTAAAAAAATACTAACCGGCAACTCCCGCTTTTGCTTGACTCTATAATAAACAAAATTATTAAAACAGACCTTATACAAATGCGGGCAAGGGTAGCTGCGCAAGGCCTGTCGGCGACTTCGGTGTGAAGTCCTAGCCAGCCACGCCAGAGCGTGCGTAATTTAAGGCCACAGCCACCCGGAGCCGACAGGCCTGGCGCAGCTACCCTTGCCCACTTTTCTAAAACCTAATTTTTACAATTAATTAACTTTCACTAAAGCAAAACAACACCCCCGCGCCATATATATACATGGAATTGTCAATCATGACAGTTCCACAACCTGAAGCTTCAGGTTATACTAATTTTTCAGGAGATCAATATGGCTGCGGCAACAAAAAAAAATCCAGACTACCCAAGAGGCTTGACCTTTGAGGATGTGTGGGCAGGATTAATGGAAGTTAGAGAACTGCAAAAAGAAACTGACAGGATAGTTAAGGAAAATGCCAGGCAAATAGGTGATTTGCATAACCGATTTGGAGAACTTGCTGAGCATCTTGTAGCTCCGAATATTAGCATGCGTTTTAACGAAATGGGATACCATTTTGGATGTTATTCATCTGGCGGTCATAAGATATATAACGATAATGGAGAATTGCTTGCTGAAATAGATATTTTTCTGGAAAATAAAGAAACAATAATGGGTGTAGAAGTAAAGACAAAACCGGCTGTAAAGGATGTTGAAAAACATGTAAAACGGCTTATGATCCTCAGGCAGGCAAGAGACAGAATAAACGACAAACGCATAGTACAGGGCGCAATAGCAGGAGCCATATTCGGAAACGATGCAAAAAAAGCAACTGCCGATGCAGGTCTTTTTGTAATAGAACAAACAGGAGACACAATGAAGATCACAGTCCCTGATGGTTTTGTACCAGGACAGTGGTAGACAGCTCCCTATTCAATTGACAATTTACAGCAAACATGTGTGTACTTAATAACATGAAGGAAACAATTATAATTCTTGGCGCAGGTGTCATGCAGGGGCCTGTCATTAAAATTGCAAAAGAGCTTAATTACAATACAATAGCGCTTGATGCAAGCAGCAGGGCTCCATGTATTCATCTTGCGGACAGATTTGAACAAATAGACCTTAAAGACAAGGAAGGGATCGAGGATTTTGCCCGATCGATCCAGGGTTCAGCAAAGCGTTTGGGAATAATGACAGCAGGAACGGACTTTTCCGCAAGTGTTGCCTGGGTTTCCCAAAGGCTTGGACTACCCGGCATTCCATACGAGGCGGCACTTGACGCCTCCGACAAGTCAAGAATGCGAAAGCGTTTTAAACTGGCCAATCTTCCCTCGCCTGATTTTTTTACAATTACTGAAAAAGACATTCCCGGTTCAATTCCTTTTCCTTTCCCTGTTGTGATAAAACCTGTTGACAACATGGGAAGCCGCGGCTGCCGCCGTGCAGACAGTATCGAAGAGTTCCATGAAGCGGCGGTAAAGGCAATAGCTTTTTCACGCTCAGGATGCGCAATTGTAGAAGAGTTTATGGAGGGGCTTGAGTTCTCCGTAGATGCGATTCATTATCAGGGAGAAATTACAATCTGCGGCCTTGCAGACAGGCATATTTTCTTTCCTCCGTATTTTATCGAGATGGGTCATACAATGCCGACAATCATTGACAAAGATAAACAGGATGCAATTCTTGATACATTTTGCGCAGGTATTCATGCGTTAAATCTTGCCGGGAAGGAAAACGCCGGAGCTGCAAAGGGAGATATAAAGCTGACATCAAAAGGCCCTATGTTAGGTGAAATTGCAGCGCGCCTTTCGGGGGGATATATGTCGGGCTGGACTTACCCCTACTCATCTGGTGCTTTGCCTATTAAAGCGGCTATCCTGATTGCGATGGGTGAGAAACCCCAAGGGCTTGTCCCTGTAAAAGATTGGACATGCGCAGAGAGGGCATTTATATCCATCCCCGGAACCGTCAAAAAAATAACAGGAATCAAATCAGAAAACGGGGAAGTGAAAAAATCCGATTATGTAAATGATATATTTTTAAGGATTGCAGAAGGGGATAAAGTATCATTTCCGGAAAATAATGTAACAAAATGCGGTAATATAATCGCATCGGCGCAGAACAGGGAAGACGCCATTACAGCGGCGCAAAAAATGGCTAAATCAATCCTTATAAGACTTGATTCTTCGGATGCGCAAACGTCCGTCTTTTTAAAAGACGCAAATAAAGTTTTTCCGCCGGATGCCTTTCTTTTAACAGAAGCCATGAAGGCGGCTCTTGAAGAAATACCTGAATCCTGTATTTCCATTGAGCCGGAACAGGCATCTTCCTGTTTTATCTACCCCTTCCCTGCTTTTCAGGCTTCAGGCCTTAGAGATTACATGGACAGAACAGTCGATGAAGCTCTCGATGCCGTTCGTCTTCTGACAGGTTTTCCTCTTCCTGTTATGCAGCCTTTCGAAAATGCCGAAAATGAAACAAGACTGGGAAGATCCTTCTGGGCTGCATTAATCCGCGGCTCTTATCAGGGAGCAGTCTACTTGCTTGAAAGCATGGGAGCTGAAATTGACAAAGACAAAGACAAAGAATAAATTACACTTCCCCGTAAAAATTCTGTTGTTTGTTTTATTGTCTTTTTCCCATTATTCGTTTTTATACGCTCTTACCATTGATGAAACCCTAAATACCCTTTCATCGGCATCCCGGAATCATTCTGTCCAGTTCAGATGGGATCCACTTTTCAGAAACGGCGTTTTTTATTCAGGTGATCATAACGGAGTTTTTTCCCTTGCTTCCCGCGAAGGGGAGACAGGTTTTTTAATAGTAAACAACCGCGAGCTTTTTAATGTTCATCTTCCGTACAGTAATAACGGCGCTCTTGTTTTTCCCGAAGCCTTTGTCTCAACTTTAAAAAATACCTTTACGCGTTTACATGAAAATGACGCATCCCGTTTTCAGGTAGCGGCAATTATAATCGATCCCGGCCATGGAGGAAGGGATTCAGGAGCTGTGGGCAGCATTTCAGTTAACGGAAGAAACACACAGGTTCTTGAAAAGGATATTGTTTTAAGAGTTGCCCTTTCTCTAAGAGATCAGCTTGTTGAAAAATATCCTGACAAAAAAATATTAATGACAAGGGATACTGATATCCACCGTACGCTGGACTACCGTGCGGATATTGCTAATGCAATTACTGTTAAGGATAATGAATCTGTAATTCTCGTTTCGATTCACGCCAATGCAAGCACCAACAGAAATGCCAGCGGCTATGAGGTATGGCACATTACATCAGGGCAGACCCGCTCGCTTCTGGATACTTCAAGGCATAATTATTCTTCGGATATAACCTCGATTCTAAACCGTATGCTAAACGAAGAGTTTACAACAGAAAGCATTCTCCTTGCAGATTCCATTCTCCGCGGGTTTGACGAAACATTCGGCAATACCCTGCCTTCCAGAGGGCGCAAGGCCAACGACTGGTTTGTCGTAAGAAACAGCCGCATGCCTGCTGTGCTTGTTGAACTGGGTTTTGTGTCAAACAGGCATGATGCGCTCTTAATGACAAGCGAAGACGGCTTGCAAAAATTAAGTCGTTCGTTGTACAATGGAATAACAAATTTTATTGGTATATTTGAACGGTAATGAGATATTTATTAAGAGATATTTTCAGACATATTTACGAATTCCTTGAATCTCCCGTAAAACGTTCGCTCCTTTTTATCGGCATTTTAATATTGCTGGCGCTGGTTGAATTTCTGGCTTTGGGGCTTGCAAGGAGAACTTTTGTATTCTATACTATAAATGACGGGATTATAGCCGTAGAAGACCGGATGCTCAAACATTCCAAATCAAGGGAAGGTGATATTGTCCGGTATACTGAGGAGACGCTCTTGGGACCTGTCTCCCCGGATCTTCTCCCTCTTTTTCCAAGAGGTACAAAGCTTAAATCCCTTTTATTCAGAGACGGGATTGTTTATGCCGATTTTTCATCGGACGCTGCGATGCCTCCTGCAGAAGGCGGGAGAACGCTGGATAATTTCCGCACTTTTTATGCCGGTATGAAGAGGAATTTTTCATATGTCAGGGATGTACGGTTTTTTATAGACGGGGTTTCCGTTTTTACCGGGGACATCCCTTAAAAGGCAGCTTGTTTTTTCATGAACCTGGTCTAATTATGAAAAAACACAAAATTGGGAATTTTAATGTTTTGCCGTTGACAAAACATTAATTATTTTATAAAATGAGATATCGACAAAATTTTTTAAAGAAGTGTTTATTAAAGGAGCTTTACATGAAAAAGTTGCTCATTCTAGTCGTAATTGCGATGCTTACGGTTCCGATGTTTGCCGAGGAAGGTGTTCTTATAGACTTTTCCTTGCTCAACGCGGATATTAATGTCAGGGTAAATGAAAATGACACCAACGACAGGCCCAATCAAAATCGTCAGACAATGATGGATTTTTCCCATGCCGCCGGTGGCAGTTTTACAGCACAGCAGAGATCATTTATGCAGTCCTCTCTTGCAATAGCAAATTGGGAAGTAATTCTTGCATCCTCTTCCAGGACTGTTGACAATGTAACCCTGAGTTTCACAAGGGAAGCCGCCTCAAGAGAACATGGCACCGTAATGGGCGTCAGAGTTCGTTTCCCGATTGAACCGTTCAATTCATGGGCGTTAATTAAACCGCCTTTCGATATTCCTGCATATGAAAATTCGACAGTCAGCGAAAGCGGCGCTATCACCCCTGCGGATCAGGGCGATGGCATTACCAACATCAGAAGCCGTTTTGAAGCGAGCGAACCGGGCACACCGGCTTTCGGCGTAATCAAAAATGTTGGTGTTCTACGCGAAGTAAAGGTACGTGTTTACGGCCTTAATTTCCCGCACGGCCTTTCAACAATCCTTGTTGACGGCATGGGCAATGAAAGAACCATTTTCATGGGCTTCCTTAACTTTGACGGCTGGGGAGAACTTATCTGGAGAAACCCAGCTTACATGCAGGAAGTCAGAAACCGCGATATAAGACTTGTTCCACTTTATCCATTTAATACGCCATTTATCAAGTTCGGCGGATTCCTTATTCAGCGTGATGCTGCTAATGTCGGAGGAGACTTTGTTACATACTTTAAAGATGTAGCCATTATCTACGACCTTGCAGTACTTGATACAGATCGTGACATCAACGATGAGGCAATCTGGAATATTATTCAGACACGCGAATAAGCCCGCAAAACATGGGAAATGGAACGCTTTGGACAGAATCAGGTGCTTCGTTATCTGGAACAGCAGAGACAGGCTACCGAAGCTCCGTTTAATGATCCTTCACGCAGACAAGAGCAATAGTAAGGATTTAATAAGGAGAGCATAGTCCTTGGACAAGGGCTGTCTGAAGATCACTGCGATTTTCAGACAGCTTTTTTTTATGTGAATATATAATTATGAATAATAATCTTTTTAAAACCGCTTCTACTCCGCTGGAGCAAAATTACCTTAAAAACGAGTATGAAAGATTCAATGAAGTAAGGCATCATATTGTTAATGAATTAAAAGAGCAGGTGGAACATATTCTTATAGATATTGATTCCAACCCTGTTGTAAGCGGCAGAATAAAAAACTTTTCAAGCTATTTCTCAAAATATTTAAGACTTTTAAAAATGGGCATGAAAGACCCGAAAATATCAGATCTTCTGGGAATAAGGATAATCTGCCCCTTCATAGAAGACCTTGCGGCAGCCGAGGATTTAATAATAAAAAAATTCGATGTATTGGAGCGTGAAGTAAAAGGGCATTATACATTCAAGGAATTTGGTTATGAGTCTACTCACCTTTTAATAAAATTACCTTCAAGCATTATTGAAAAATACGGGGATCCCGATACAGATATTGCGGAAATTCAAATAAGAACCATCCTTCAGGACGCCTGGGCGGAGGTTGAACATGAGCTTGTTTACAAAGCCGAGTTTAGTCCTTTTGACGAGCCAATGAAGCGTAAACTTGCGGCAGTTAACGCCAGTTTATCGCTTGCAGATATAATTTTTCAGGAGATAAGAAGTTATCAAAGAAAATACAGCAAGGAATTGGGAAAAAGGCGAGAAAGCTTTTTTCAAAAAATAGAGGAATCAACAGATGAGCTTCTTTTTTCATCGCCGCAGACAAACGAAGCAAAATTACATTTTGATGTAAATAATGAGCTTGCAGATGTGCATTTTGACTATAACAATGTCACAATAGACGATCTTCTTGTAAATGCTCTTTCTGCCCACAACCAGAATCGTTTCGGCGAAGCGATAAATCAATACACCAAGATACTTGAATTAAAACTGATATCTACAGATCCTTCCGGCCAGCGCTCAGAGTCTGACAGGCTAATCCGTTCAATTATATACAAGCACCGCGGAATGGCAAACTTTGCATGCTCGCAGTACAGCGAAGCTATCAGCGATTTTAGCAGTTCTCTTGATTTCGATTCAGGATCGTACAAGGCAGCCTATTACCGCGGCGTTGTACATTCTGTGTTAAAACAGTATTCCCATGCAATAGATGACTACTCTCTCTCACTTTCGATTAATCCCTACCAGTCATTCTGTCTTTTCAGGAGAGGGCAGGCTTATTATCATATCGGCGATTATCCGCAGGCGCTTGCCGACTGCGAGAATTCCCTTGCATTAGAGCCTAATAATAATTCTACTTCTAAATTTAAGGATCTGCTGCTGGAAAAATTAAGAATGTAAGGCAGTATTGATATATTTTTTCAGATTTTATATAATGTATAAACTGGTCGAGTAGCTCAGTGGATAGAGCCCCTGCCTTCTAAGCAGGTTGTCGCATGTTCGATTCATGCCTCGATCAAAAATCTAAAAAGTATGCCTAAAACACTCAACTGGGGTCCTGTCGGCCGGTCAAAAGCGTCTGACCACTTACAAGTGGTCAGACAACATTTACCGCCGACACCCCTCAATTAATAATTTACCGGGCATACTTTTTCGCATTCACCTTGAACCTATGCAAATAATAGTGTAAATACCATTGCAAAAAGAGATACAGTTTCGGCAATACCAATTACCATAAGATAGTTACCAAAGCCCTTCCCTGTTTCCGCATAGGCATCTGCAGCCGCGGCTGAACACATGGCCTGTGTAACGGCAACAGCTCCGATACATATACCAGATCCGATTCCTAATGCAAAAAGAGCACCGTCTGAATTGCCGGCAGCATTTGTAGCAAGCGCTCCCATGATTATGAAACCGTATATGACGTTCGATAATGAAGTGCCTGCAAAAACCGCCAGGATAAAAGGCGCCGGCTTATTCTGAACATAACATTTTTTCCAGGATCCAATAACAGCAGGTCCGCTCGCTGCCATTGCAAGTGCCGCTCCAATCGCAGAAAGTCCGAAACTTCCGCCAATACCAAGCCAACCTAATAAACCTACATCTCCCATTTGTAACTCCTTATATGTTTTTTTCTTTTCTTTTCTTTAACGAAAAAGGATTATATGAATAACCGGACCACTCCATCTCAAGATGGTTGCCGGCATATTCCAATAGATTAAGACGCACTCCATGAACTATAATTGAAAGAGCAGTCAATGCAAGGTTAAGACCATGACCTACAACAAGAATTAAAACAGCTACGATTAGTTTAATAATGAACATAAGTCCGAAACTGCCAAATCCGTCAGCAGGGATCGCCATGCCGTTAAATATTTGGGCAATCATTGCTCCTGCTAACCCTACTGCAAAAAGGCGTATATAACTTATAATATCCGCAAAGCAGCTTACGCTTTTTAAAAAGAGCTGAAATGCATTGCCAAAACCTTTTCCTACATTTACAAAGAAATTACCGCCGTTTTGTTCGGCAAAAATTAAATTCAAAACCAGTCCTGCAATTATAAATAATAATGCAAATGACGGAAATTCAACCCGAAGCAGCATATTTAGTACAAGGAAGTAAAGGCCAAACATCATTATAAGGGTGCCTAATTGGGCAAAAGCCGTCAGTGAAGGAAGGAGTTTAAAAATTCTTTTTCCTCTTGCCCACACAAGCTGTACCAACGCAAGAGAAAAACATAAAAGCTGGATGTACCAGCGTGTTTTAAATTCATCCACCGGAATTTCTGCAGGCAGTTTAAAAATATTCTGTAAAACAGAAGGAAACTCTACAACCGGCCCCATATTGTTAAACGGCGGAAGAATTATCGCCTTAAGGAAAAACGGAAGATGTTCAGGCGGCATGGCAAACCATGCGCCGTTAATGGCGCCCCAAATTACTGTGCAGAAGGTAAGCAGCATTAACAGTTTAATTACATCGGGGAATGAGCCTCCCTTTAATTTCGCGTTTATTCCAAGGCAAAGCGACAATGTAAAAAGAAGCAAGCCGTAACCTGCATCTCCAAGAATCATCGCAAAAAAGATACTGAAAAAAACAAGGTAAGATGCGCTTATATCAAATTCCCTGTAACCGGGGACAGTTCCTAAAAAGGATAGCAGGGGGTGTATCATCCGGACAACAGGATTGCCTTTTAATTTTGTGGGCGGCTCATCTGAAGGATCTGGAGTATATGCAGAAAGAGCCCAATTGTTTTCCTTTGCAACTTTTTTTACGCGCTCAAGATCATCGCTTGGGACAAAACCTGTAAGCCAGCAGAGCTTGTAACCTGATGAATAGATCTCACATTTATTTTCCATTTCTACTTCATTCATGCTGTTCACAGCGGTGTCAAACTCAAGCTCCTGCTCTATATTAAACATTTCCTTGTCAAGCGCCGGCTTGCGGTTGGAAAAACTTCTTAATTTATCCTCTATCTCATTTAAATCACTCTGGTGTTTTTCAAGTTCTTTCTGATACAAGGAAAGCCTTTTTTGCGGAAGGGTAAAAGGTATAATGCCGGGCAGCTTCTGGAAAAAAACGACAATGCGCACTACAGATTTATCGCTCTTTACTTTTATATACTGCACATTACTGTCAATACGCTCAAATACATCTACGGTAATTTCATACAGAAAAGCGGGAATTCCATAGTCATTTATTTCATTTATTATGGCAGGGTCAAAATCCCCCCAGCCTTCTATGCGCGATACTTCGCGGCTAAGTGATATGTCTATCTCTTTAAGCGCTTTTCTCTGTTCACCGAAACCTGTCATTAAATCCGGCAGGTAGGGCCTGCTTGCCGCTCTTACTGCGTTTAATGAAAACGGCTCTTCTTCTTCCGTGCCGAAAACATCTTCTGCGCGGCGGCCGCGATGAAGCCCCTCAGGTTTCTGACGTCTTTCGTTTGCTTTTTTTCCGTCTTCAGGATCCAGTTTCTTCTTCTTTTTCGGAGGTTTAAACTCGCTTATAAGCCCGATTGATTCTTCTACTTTTGCCTTGTTTTTCTGAGCATTTGAATTTATATCTACAGGTACGTCTTTTTTTTCCAGGTGAATGACGCCAACATCCCGTAATTTTAAAAGAGCATCATTGCGGGATTTATCCTGTACAACAAGGCACACTTTTTTCATCGGTACAATCATATCATCCGCCCTTCAGCCCTGATTTTGCGATTTTGCCCCGTACTACGGCAGCAGTCTGCTGGTCTCCCAAATAAACTTGAATCTTTTTAATATTACCTCTAGTTTCAGGTATTTTTACTTTTTCAAAAAGGTTTACACGCTGGGTTGTTGTTCTTAATTCCTTATCAAGCCTTTTTTTCTGCTCTTCTACAATTTCCGCTTCCAGTTCCAAAAGAAGAGCTTTTTGCATGCTCTCAACAGCCTTGTCCAGCCACAGGGGAGTTTGTATTAAATCGTAATTCGCAATTTCAAAATCCGCGCCTTCGAATATGGGTATTGAAACACCTGCTATATTTCCAAGTCCCGTACGCAGATTTGTAATTTTAACAATGTCATTTGTAAATACTCCTTTCTCTCCGAAAACAGCAATCCAGGATTTGAATGATTCATCCAGATGTTCAAGCTCGCTTTGCAGCTGCTTTAAACGAATGTCGGTAAGCCTTATCTCGCCCTGCAGCTGCTGTTTTTTAAGCATCAGTGTTGGCAGATAACGCTTGTACATTTTAAGAGAATCTTTTTGTTTTTTCAGCTCATTTTTTGTGAGCCTTATTTTTGCCATCTTCCTTCCTGTTTAATCCTGTTTCGGCCAGAATTTATTTATAAGCTCTGTACGTAATCCTGTTTCTTCGGGATTAAAACAGCCTGCAAGAATTTCCCAGCCCAAATCCAGAGCCTTCTCCAGAGGTATATTGACAGACAAGTCCATCATCCTTGTTTCAAACTGATCCCCGTATTTTAAAAGCTTCTCGTCCCAGTGAGTCATAATAAAACCCATTGCCTTTTTCTCAAGCGTGTCACGGAAAGCCGAATACAATTTTATCATGCCGTCCATAAGAGCGCGGTGATCCTCGCGGGTTTTGCCGTTAACCTGCTGTTTAAGGCGGGAAAGCGAGCCGAAAGGTTCGATGCGTCCGTTCTTTAAATAATACTGCCCTTCTGTGATATATCCTGTATTGTCAGGCACAGGATGGGTGACATCATCCCCGGGCATCGTAGTAACGCCAAGGACTGTTATCGAACCTGCAGTTTCAAAATCAACTGCCTTCTCATAGCGGCTTGCAAGCTGGCTGTAGAGATCTCCGGGGTAGCCGCGGTTTGACGGAACCTGCTCCTGAATGATCGATATTTCCTTCATTGCATCTGCAAAGTTTGTCATGTCGGTAAGAAGTACAAGAACGTCCTTGCCCTGCAATGCAAACTGCTCCGCTACTGCCAAAGACATATCAGGTATCATAAGGCATTCAACCGTAGGATCAGATGCCGTATGAATAAACATTACCGTACGCGCAAGAGCGCCGCCGTTTTCAAGAGTGTCCTTAAAATTAAGATAATCGTCATACTTTAAACCCATGCCGCCAAGGACTATAACATCAACTTCTGCCTGCATTGCAATACGCGCAAGAAGCTCGTTGTAGGGCTCTCCTGATACAGAGAAGATTGGAAGTTTTTGAGAGACAACCAGCGTATTAAAAAGGTCGATCATCGGAATGCCTGTGCGGATCATGCTGCGCGGAATAATACGCTGAGAAGGATTAACAGAGGGGCCGCCGATTGGAATTCTGTTTTCTGTTAATACAGGACCGTTGTCGCGCGGTTTTCCGGAACCGGAAAAAACACGCCCCATAAGGTTTTCGGAAAACGGAACCTGCATTGAGCGTCCCAGAAAACGCACTGTATCGCCTGTTGAAATACCTCTTCCGCCTGCAAAAACCTGCAATGAAACAATGTCACCGTGCAAACGGTTTACTTCAGCTAAAGACGTGCCGAATACAGTATCAACTTCCGCCAGATCTCCGTAGCAAACTCCATCCGCCTTTACAGTAATAACGCTTCCGGTTATTGATTCAATCTTGCTGTATACCTTATTCATAATAACCTCAATTTGAGCGGCGTAACCGCCGCTTTATTAAATCGAATATGAAACTAAGTTTCATAATAACCCTAATTTGAGCGGCGTAACCGCCGCTTTATTAAATCGAATATGAAACAAAGTTTCATAATTATAAAATCCCGCCTAGAAAATAATTTTCTCCGCTGTCTTGTCAAGACCGCCGGATTGCCCTTTTACCATTTTTTCTATTTCAGCTTCCAGAGTGTCAAAACGTTCGCTCTTCCATTGCGAACCGTTGTAATCAAGGAATTTTTGACGCAGCTTGTTAAACCAGTTGCGAGCTTCGTTCTTGTCTGTAAAATTAAAAAGGGATGCAAGAATGATAAGCAATTTAGTGAATACATATTTTTGCCTTTCAGGTTTTACAGCGGCATCTACAGCATCAAAGGAGTTTTGCTGGAAGTAAACAGAGTCTATTAAATCACCTTTAAGGTAGATGATGTAATCATCGATGCTTGTTCCCTCTTCGCCTACAACCTTCATCATCTGTTCTACTTCCGCGCTGCGGCGCATAAATCCATGGGCATAGCTGACCTTCTGACTTTCTATTATGCCCTTGTACTTTGACCAGGATTCAAGCGGATGAATGGCGGGAAACTTGCGCGCATCAGATCTTTCGCGTGAAAGGCCGTGGAATGCGCCTACTACTTTAAGCGTCGCCTGCGTCACAGGCTCTTCAAAGTTACCTCCCGCAGGGCTTACAGTTCCGCCGATTGTAACGGAGCCAAGGCTTCCATCACGCAGGCGGACAATTCCGGCCCTCTCATAGAAGCTTGCAATTGTCGATTCCATGTAGGCTGGGAAGGCTTCTTCGCCGGGTATTTCTTCAAGGCGCCCTGACATTTCGCGCATCGCCTGCGCCCAGCGGCTTGTAGAGTCTGCAAGCAAAAGAACATGTAAACCCATCTGCCTGTAATACTCGGCAAGCGTAACAGCCGTATAAACAGACGCTTCGCGCGCGGCTACCGGCATTGAGGAAGTGTTGCAGATAATAATTGTTCTTTCCATAAGGGAGCGTCCAGTTCTTTCATCTGTAAGTTCCGGAAACTCTTTTAAGGTTTCTACTACTTCACCTGCGCGTTCTCCGCAAGCTGCTACAATTACAATATCAACGTCTGCAAAGCGGCTTGTTATCTGCTGGAGAACCGTTTTACCCGCGCCGAAGGGACCGGGAATACAATATGTGCCGCCGCGCGCAACAGGGAAAAATGTATCGACAAGACGTACGCGCGTAACCATAGGATCTACGGGTTTAAGCCTTTCTTCATAGCAGTCTATTGCCCTTTTTACAGGCCATTTAAAACTGAGCGTTACCCCGATATTATTTCCTTTCTCATCTTTAATTTCTGCGATTGTTTCATTAATTTTATAGGTGCCGGCAGGTTTTATCCAGTTAACTGTGTAACTGCCGTAGAAATTAAAAGGTACCATTATACGGTGTGTAAATGATCCTTCCGGTACTGTTCCAAGAGTATCCGCTCTTTCTACTTTGGCGCCCTGGCTTGCAACAGGACTAAACTGCCAGCTTGAATCGGCAGGAAGAGGATCCAGATAAACGCCTCTTTCAAGAAAGTAGCCTGCTGCCGAGCAAGCTGCGGCAGTGGATTTTGAAGCCCGTCATAAACCTGGCCCAGAAGCCCCGGACCCAATTCAACCGACAACATGTCTCCTGTAAACTCAACTTCATCGCCAATTGAAATACCCTTTGTGATCTCAAAGACCTGCAACTGGCTTATCTCGCCGCGAATACGAATAACTTCGCTCTTTAATCGCGTATCGCCGACCCTAACAAAACCAACTTCGTTCATGGAAACAATTCCGTCAAAACGGACGCTTACCATATTGCCGTTAACGGCTGTTACTGTACCTTTAGTTCCTGTCATGCATGTTCTCCCCGAGAGCTTTGCGCGCTTTCTACTATGAAAGCGTACATTGATTTATATTCAGCAAATCCTCTTTCTGCATTGAACGCCTCGCGCCGTTCCAGAATTAACAATTTTAAATAATAGGCATAAACATTATTCCGGCTGAAATAATCGTTTCCGACAAGATTATCTATTGCACTCCAGCGGGCCTTGTCAATTATAATTTCTCCTTCCAGAGGAGAATGCTCATCTGCGGCCTTTACCGCAATCGCAGTTACATCCGTATGATAATCAGACGGCTCAGGTATTTTAATATTTTCTTTTTTAAGTTTTATTATTCTCTGTTTGGCAAGGTTAAGCCTTAATTCCCTTTCCCAATTATTCCAGTTATCGATAAATTTACATCCTGAATTCTTTTTGCCGGATGAATCAAGCATAATGATATTTAAAAGATCTGCGTCATTTTTGCTCATATGTAATTGCGCAAGCGTTTTAAATTCTCCTGATGACATTGGCGGCTTTTGATCATAAACAAGATATGGAAGCTGGGCCATAAGATAATAATATGCCACTAGCTTAATTTCCTTTTGACGCTTCTTGTAAAAGACTTGACAATTTGGGATTTAAATAAGCGCTTAAAAGCTGCGCAACTGCCTCCGCGGAAAAATCATAATAAGCGGAGCCTTCCCTGTTTGATATGCGAAAACCGCAGCTTAATTTCCGGTTGGATTTTAATTCAACGCCCTTTGAAAACTCGCTTGCAAGCTTTTCCATAAAGAAACCCTTTAACCTTTCAAGTTCACTTTCCGGCAGCATTACAGACAGATTATCTGTACCCTTTTGTGCCCATGTTTTTATTAAATCCGGTAATGCATTTTTTAAAACATCATCGTTATAGTTTGCTTTTACATTGTCATTAACAATTTTACTTAATAAGGATGAAACCTCGTCTTTGAATGTTAAAATAAGGTTGCGTGATGCCTGCTGCAAGGCTGCAATTCCTGCGCTTTCCGCCCTCTGCGCATCCTGTTTGCTCCGGGAAACAAGATCATCAGCTTCTTTTTTGGCGGTTTCCACAATCCGGCGGGCTTCAGCTTCAGCTTCAGCTTTTATCTTGTTTGCCTCTTCTGTTGCGGTTTTTATTCCGTCCCTTTTTATTTTATCAATAAGTTCCTGAACTTGAATTTCCATATTATCCCCTTTTTATTCATTATATCTTTCAAAAAAACCAAAAGTCAATGAAATTTGTTACAAAAACTAAAATGGTTTTTTAACATTTTTTATGTTTATCACTGTGTACATAAATGCATTAACTGAATAAAATAATTTATTCTTTTAAAATTACTTACCATCCTCTGAGTTAAAGGTTCTTTAGATACCAGGGTAACCTCTCTCCAGTTAATAAGCAGTTCCGGATGTTTTTTCTGTACATCTTCTATAAGGCTTTTCATGTGTTTTCCGATTACTATAACCGCCTGCGCAGCCTCTTTTATTATTTCTACGGCCTGTTCATTAACCTTCCCTACGATGCTATTAACATAACGCGCCTGTGTTGGATCGCGGTCTATCCTGAGCATTGCAGCCCTTAAGCGCGAGCCGTCGGCTCCGTCTTCGGACATAACCGTATCAATATCCGCAATATATACAGGAGTCTCCAAAAGAACATGCAGAGCTTCGCTCATTTCACGGGACATAGCATTATTTGTCCACTGGCCCCTGATTATAAGAATATCACATAATTCCTTAATTTCTTTTTCTACATAGTCTTCCATGAAGGCTTTTAAGTAATTTAAACCTTCGGCATATATAAAATATTCAACATTTTTTCTACGATAGCCCTCGCTCAATTGAACATTGTAATTTTCAAGTCTTGTAAGGTCTGCGGATTCAAAAATTTCTTTTGTAAGCGCGCTTATCTGATTATTTTTCTTGGCATTATTTATTTTTGCAATATACGCAGTTGCTTCCGTCTGTTTTGCTTCCAGCCAGGCCTCCCCTACAACCTCACGGAAAACCGTATGTTTAAACTGCCATACAGGATTTCTTAACGTATACTGAACTATAAGTTCGAGTATTTTAGATGCGTGAATCTCTCTTATGGTTTTTATCATTGTGTTGAACTGTTCGGCATTTACAAGTTCCTGACCCTCTATCATTTTTAGTATGTTTAAAAGGCTTCCCCAGTCATCTTCAGGTTTTAAGGGCTGTGTTGCGGTTAGAAAATCACCAATTTGGTCGATTATAAGGATTGTTTTTATTGCAGGAAATTTCGGTTCAACTATAAATGCCCCGTCGGCAAAATGCGGATCGAACTTTTTAAAGAAACCGGCAAAATTGTATTTTACAAAATGATGCAGAGCGGCTGTCAGCGCGTATCTGTGGTTTACAGTTGCTATATGGTCATTATCAAACTGGCTTGTAAGTAAACTAATATCTGTTTGAATTGCTTTTATCAGATCCTCGCCTTTCATGGTTTTAACTTTTTCATCCAGAGCTGCATAATCAAGCCTTTTTACAGTTTCCTGAATGTTGACATCTATACATGTTTCCACAGATAAATGGCGCAGGATTGCCATTTTCTTCTCATCTCTCATGAATATCTTGATGGGATAAATAGTTTTATATACATAAAATAAAAATGACGAAAAAGACGGATCTGCTTCCTCTGTTCTGACCCGGAAAAACTTTGCGTATTTGCTTTGTCCCAGCTCTTTTGCAATAGCCTTAAGCATATTCTGCTTTTCATCGGAAATGCCGTCACCGGAAAAAAAGGAAAAAACTTTGTCCATCAGGTCTTCTGCCATATTTTACTCCTAATCAATATTAATATATATGGCAAAAATTGGCAAGCAGGGATTATTTAAGAGATTTTAGATTATAAAACATTTGAAGTTAAATCCGTAAAAGACTCTCGCAAAGGCGCAGGGTTCGCAGAGCTTTTTTTTAGCACCCGCTTTGCGTCTTTGCAAGATTAATATTTACTACGTATTAGTCAAAAGTCACTCCAAATTCTTCTATTGCCCTTCTTCTTGCTTCAGGCGCATTAGCTTGAAGATTATTTATTCTGTTATCATGTGTCGGATGCGTTCTTAAAAACTCCGGAGTACCACTATCTCCTAAAGCACGCATACGCTCCCAGAAACCCGAAGCTTCATCGGGATCATACCCGGCTATAGCCATCAATAACTGTCCGTATACATCAGCTTCATCCTCGTTTTGGCGGCTAAAAGGAAGCATTACAACAAGATTAGTTCCAACGGTGTATCCCATCATTGCTAAAGCCTGGGCTTCCGGCCGCATGTTGTTAAAAACGAATATTGAAAGACCTAATCCTACAAGCTGTTGAATAATACCAGCGCTCATTCGCTCCCGGCCATGATTTAGAAATGCATGGGCAACTTCATGCCCCATTACACCTGCAACTCCCGCTTCATTTTGGGTTATAGGAAGAATGCCTGTATAAAATACTATTTTTCCCCCCGGCATAACCCAGGCGTTTATGGTGTTATCCTGAATAAGATTAAACTCCCAGTTGTAATCATTAAAATAATTTGGCCTTCCTACAGAGACAGCTAATTTTTGGGCAGCTTCTACTATATTTGCTCCAACACGGGCAATCATTTCGGCTTCCGGGGTTCCTGTTACAATTGTACTTGTACTAAGAAAATCACCATACTGCTCATCGGCCATGGAAAAAATCATTTTATCGGGGATTAAAGCCAGGCTCCACTGCCCTGTGAAGGGGTTTATTTCACATCCGGAATAAACAATAAAAATTAAACAAAGCGCAAATATCTTTTTCATATTACTATAATATCTCATATTTTTATTTTAACAAGCAAAAAATTATACTTTTTTACCGCTGATTACCCAACATCGATACAATCCTTTTTTTTAATACATCAAGCCCTTCTCCATTTTTAGCGGAAACAGCGATACTTCCCGGAAAGAGATTTTGCAATTCCTGTACGGCATCAGCTTCCTGCAAACAGTCGATTTTATTAAGCAAAGTGATCATTGGGATCTCCTGAGCTCCAAGTTCTCTAAGGACTGTTAGTGTTGTATCGTAGCTGTTTTCAATGTTGGGCTCACTTGCATCCAGAATGTGAAGCAGAATATCCGCCAATGCCGCTTCCTCCAGCGTGGAACGGAATGCCTTTATTAGTGAATGGGGAAGATCCTTTATAAAACCGACAGTATCTGTAAGCAGAACCGGCACAGACACAGCCGGTTCAAAACGGCGCGTAACTGCATCGAGTGTTACAAAAAGTTTGTCCTGCGCCTGTACGCCTGCCCCTGTTAATGCGTTTAAAAGACTTGATTTTCCGGCATTTGTATAGCCAACAATCGCGCAAACAGGTATTTTATTGCGCTGACGCTGCTTTCTTTGCATTTGACGCTGCTTTGCTATCAGTTCTATCTCTTTTTCAAGCTGATTTATGCGTTTTTCTATCTTTCTGCGGTCAGTTTCAAACTTTGTCTCTCCGGAACCCTTTGTGCCGTAACGTCCGCCGCGCTGACGTGAAAGATCTATATACTTATGGGTCAGGCGGGGTAAATAATAGGTGTGTTCTGCAAGTTTAACCTGTAACTCAGCTTCTTTAGTGCTTGCTCTGTCCGCAAAAATACGGATAATAAGTTCCTGTCTGTCAACAACAGGGATTTTACAAAGTTCTTCCCAGTTTTTCTGCTGTGAAGGGCTTGGAAATACTGCAAATTTGCCATTCTGCCCTGTTTTTACATCCTGGTTCCAGTCAAGAACCAGAAGATCTGCTTGCATTTCACCAGATTTTGCGGATATTTCTTCTGCTTTGCCGCTGCCCATACCGTATTTTGGGCTTTTTTCCCGTACACGGACCTTTTCATGGGCAATTATTTCAAGGCCAAGGCTCTGTGAAAGCCCCTCAAGTTCTTTTGCCCTGAATTCATCGCTGCGGCTGCCGTTTTGTATGCTTACAAGAAAGGCTCTTTTAGATTTTTCCTTAGTTTCGTACAGTTTTTGCATATAGGTATTGTATCATGAAAAGTGGGGGTTGGGGATTAGGGAGTGGGGAGTGGGGTTCCTGTTACAGGGACCTTTTTTTTGTGGGGGAGGCATGGGTGATAACTTCCGCTGCATGGATATTCGTGTAGGAAGTGTTAGCCTTTATAATGGAATTTACAACCAGCGACATATATAATATCCCGTTCCACTTTATAAACAAGGCGATGCTCGTCTGTAATACGCCTGGACCAGAAACCAGAAAGATTGCCTTTTAACGGTTCTGGCTTTCCTGTACCTGTAAATGGAGTCCTCAAAATTTCTTTTAAAAAACTGTTAATTTTTACAAATATTCTTTTGTCATCTACAAACCATTGCTGATAATCATTAAAAGCGGACAGTTGGAATTGAATGTCCATTGTTTATAAGCTTTCCAAAGGTACAGAAACCAGATTTCTACGATTATTTATATCTTCGACAGCGGCAAGAAGCTGAGAATCTTTTAACAAGTATTCGGTCTCGTCCTGGGCTTCCTGAACAGTAATTTCAACTTTTTTGCCAGGGAAGATCTGCTGTAAAGCCGAGATAAACTGAGAAGTAAGTTCGTCTGTATTAAGAGTATAAGTCGTATACATACCCTACAATGTAACGGATAAAATATTAAAAATCAAGGTTTGTTTTAAGCGAGGACGCACTCTAGTAGTAGCAAGTGGGGGTTGGGGGTTAGGGAGTGGGGGGTGCGGGGTTGTTGAGAAAGTGGCAGATGCTGCTTTTGTCCCCGCTACGCTATATATGGCGTAGGCATGACGTGTAACGACGCTACGAAAAACCGGTTGCTGCTACCCAATCGCTAAATATATATGACCGTTTTTATTATATGTTAATTACTTCATTTGCGCAAGTAAAAATTATAAAGAAATCTCTCGCAGAGCCGCCAAGACGCAGAGAACGCAGAGTTTTTCCTGAAATATCCGTCTTAAATCCTTGATAACTACTGGGATTTTCATGGATTAATACTCTGCGAACTCTGCGCTTTTGCGGCTCTGCGAGATTAAATTTGAGTATAGCTGCTAGCAAAAAACGGTCCTTTAATTTATGCATATGGGAGTTCTTATGTCAAAATCCGTAATCAATTTTTATAGCTTTCTAATGGCAATCGGTCTAATAATTACAGTATTATTTTCAGGCTTTACACAGGTTGGCTGCGATAACGGCACAACCACCGGAGGACCTGGCGGGCCTGAGCTTATTTTTGACGAAAACGGGTTTGACCAAAACGGCAACCACCAAATCACGGGCAAGCCGTACAATACGGAAGGCTTTAAAAAGGACGGAACGTACTGGCGCGATGCGGAAGGTTATGATTTCGAGGGCTGGGATGCGGACGGCTGGAACCGGGATGGTATTTTCGAAGACACGGGCACGCTTTACGACAATGAAGGCTATGACCGGGGCGGCTACACTGCGGCGGGCTGGAACAAGGCGGGCAACCACAAAGATACAGGCAAACCGCACGACACGAACGGCAATGACATAAACGGTGCTTATTGGCGCGACGAAAATGGGTATGATTATAACGGGCTTGACGTGAATGGTTTGGACCGGGACGGCTATGACGCCGACGGAAACGACAAATTCGGGGTACACAAATCGGTACAACCTGTCAATAAAAGAAATATGCCTAATTCTAATACAGTCGAGGTGCAATCGGACGCCGGAGTATTAGTGGCGACCCTACGAAGACATCTCGAAGCAAGCGCCGATGCCACAAAATTACAATTTATGGAGCACGGCGGCACCAATCCCCACTTCCGTGATGTTGTAATGGCGTTGTGTGACCTAAGTAAGGCGCCGGAATTGTTGGTTTCCGGAGACAATCTTATTAATAGTGGGATTGACGCGTTCAGCAAGTACTTAGCAGAATTCATCCAAGTTTTCACCATAGGCGAGGAACGCGACAACTTCAACTTGATTATGGATGCATTCCGAACACGTGCATATGTGGACGCACGCGTGGTCGCCCAAAATGACCCGGCCGCGAACCCAAGCCAAGAAGAATTGCATGACCTTTATGTACAACTTGCCGCCGCGGGCGTTAACGTTAATGCCGCAAACTTTGATATGTACATAAACGAAACCCTTATTCCAAACATATCGACAAATATGAATATAAGCCCCGTACTTGTGCAAACATTGCTTAATCATATAACCACCAACGAACGCGCATATGCCAGTGTGGACGATATACGCGCACTTGGATTCAATCCGGTAATGAGTGGTAGACCATACGAACAACTTGTGCCAATAAGAAATTTGAATTTTGTGCGCGACAGACTAAACCAACAAGTAGCAGCCTTAAACCAAAACCAAGTCATGTAGGCGCTCTGGTAGCAGCAACCGCTTTTTTGTAGTGTCGTTACACGTCATGCCTACACCACATATAGCGGTGAGGGTGCAAAGACAGCATCTGCCACTTCTTCAACAACTCTGTGAATCCCCAAACCCTATTCCCTAAACCCCAACCCCCTCCTGCTCTGGTAGCAGCAACCAGTTTTTTGTAGTGTCGTTACACGTCATGCCTACACCACATATAGCGGTGGGGGTGCAACTTTTTATAAGCCGTTCTGTGTAGAACGTTTTTTTTGTAAAATTTCTTAAAAACTTTCATTTTCACTAAAGCGCCACGCACGCTCACACCATATATAGGTATATCAAATTTGAAGGTGTTCCTATGTACAAAAAAAGAGAATTTGTCGAAGGTGCGTTTTATCATGTTACCTCCAGGACAAATAATAAAATCAGGGTGTTTGATAATAAGCTGGGAAGAAAAATTATGTTAATCACCCTGCAAAATGCAAAAGATAAATATCATTTCCAGCTTGCTAATTTTTGTGTAATGCCGACACATATACATTTGCTGATTAAACCGGCGAAAGGGACATGTTTAAGCAATATTATGCATTGGATAAAAATTCATTCTGCAAAAAGCTGGAATTTTATTCATGGTTCTGCAGATCATATGTGGGGTAACAGGTATTTTTCAAGAGCTGTCAAAGATGAGCAGGAGTTTGAGTTTATTATGAATTACATCGATCAAAATCCGGTTGTAGCTGGCCTTGTTTCCATACCTGATGAATGGAAAGCCTCCGGTGCTTTTTATAAAGCCCTTAACATAGAAGGACTTATTGATTTTAATCCTCATGATTGCCAGCGTAGTATTAAATTATTATCGCCAATACCATTTTTGGTTTCAAATCTTCTTCCGTCTGCCCAACTTGATCATGTCATAAAATATTATGGAGTATATGTGGAAGCTCTGGAATATCTTTACGATATTGTTTCTAAAATGCCAAAATTACAAGAATCAGCATCCATACAGGATGCTCCTGCTTACCTTCATTACTATACAGGAACAGCCGACTATTTTATTTATGAATATGACAGACAGGACACAATGTACGGCAGGGTTTGCGCAAATGTATATCCCGCAAGAACAGAATATTGTATATTTAGCCTTGAAAATTTAAAAAATAAACCATTAATGAAACTGGATTTTTCCTGGAGGTAGCAGCTATCGGTTTTTCGTAGTGTCGTTAGGTGTCATGCCTACACCACATATCCTAGATTCCCGCCTTAAAAGTTAACCTACAAAGAGAAAAGGAAACAATGAGGAATTAGCAATTAAACAGCCAATGCAATTGGGTATCAATCAACACTTGCCGGGAAACAATCAGATAAACACGATAATCTTTTGGATCGTATTTATCTCCTTTATGTACCCTGTAAAAGTCTCCGCGCTTCACATACAAACATCTTCCGGGTGGCAATTCTGCATTTCAAGTACATCTGCCATTTCAACTTTAAGCCGTTGCGCAATACGATTGATGGCTGCTTTTTCTTCCTCCTCAGTCATAAGCTTTTTTATAGGGTTTGACTGGGTAAATGTAAGAATTACCGGCTGTTCTCTTGAAAACCCTTTTGGGATATCTACTGTCATCCTGCCGTCGGCAGGGAATGTGATTGTTTGTGTTGCTACCATGAGGTCAGTATAACGTGAAAATCAAAGAAAAACAAAGCACGTAGAGTTTCTCTAAAAAACATAAAAAACTAGTAGGCACTCTGGTAGCAGCAACCGGTTTTTTATAGTGTCGTTAGGTGTCATGCCTACACCACATATAGCGGTGCATGGTGCAAAGGCAGCATCTGCTACTTTTTCAACAACCTCGCGCCCCCAACCCCCACTTGCCCTGATAGCAGCAACCGCTTTTCCGTAGTGTCGTTACACGTGGGGAGGTAATATAAATAAAATGCCTTGACAATGTGCGCACAATGTGATATATTTAAATTAGAGGAAAATCATGTTAAAAACAGCAAACTTAAACATACGAATCGACCCACAGACAAAACAGGGAGCAGAGCAATTATATTCAACTTTCGGAATCACTGTGTCTGATGCAGTAAATATCTTTTTACGGCAATCGCTTTTGGTGGGAGGACTGCCATTTGAAATGAAACAACCTGCTTATAATTCTGAAACCGAAGCTGCAATGCAGGAAGCACGTGATATAATAAATGGGAAGAAAAAAGCAAAAAGTTATTCCAGTGCTGATGAATTATTTAAGGAGTTGGATGCGGAATATAACAAGGGATGTTAACTTTACATACAACTGGTCAGTTTCGTAAAGATGAAAAACTTGCCCGTAAACGTGGCTTGGATATATCTCTATTGAAATCAGTGATTCAAACTCTTCTTAAAGAAAAGCCATTAGACCCAAAGCACAAGGATCACCCTCTTGTTGGAAATTATGCTGGATTCTGAATATTACGCCGAAAAAGTGCAGGTTTTCCGTCAGTAGTTGTGCGTGAAGTACGTTTTAATTGTGCATGGTCTCCGATACAGAGTGCGTGAAAACAGCCGAGCAAAAAGATGCCCGG
>Ga0123356_10000063_pt1 | contig 111723 bp, 99 predicted proteins | sample TergutEmb28metaG_2_FD_92546 | JGI IMG/M metagenome (GOLD analysis project Ga0123356, IMG submission 92546) | Embiratermes neotenicus P3 segment gut microbial communities from Petit-Saut dam, French Guiana - Emb289 P3 | ecosystem: Host-associated > Arthropoda: Insects > Digestive system > Gut ...
CTTATGCTCAAACACCCGAAGATTGGGACAAACTACTTCCTTGGAATATTTTTAAATCTTAAAATTTTATTCTCTGCTTTTTTACAAAATGATGGGTTTTCTCCGCTTGGTTTGACGGTTACTGATATGAAATCAAACTAATCATATAACAAAACTGTTACACTTAAAGCCGTAAAAAAGCCGCCTCCTTGCGGAAGCGGCTTGCAGTGCTAGTGCCAGACATCAGTTTGTGGTGCCTGACACTGCAAATACTAACAAGCTCTGATATGAAATCAAACTAATCATTTAACAAAACTGTTACATTTAAAGCCGTAAAAAAAGCCGCCTCCTTGCGGAAGCGGCTTGCAGTGCTAGTCAGCTTAATACATTATTCAATTTCAATGATATTAATACTGTGAATTATAAAACCTTGTGTAGCACTCTCATTATCAATAATAAGGTTTGAGGTAGTTTGTGTCCATGTGCCGATAAAATAAGTTGGAGTAGTGGTTAGGTTAAAGCTTATTCTTTGACCATCGTTGTTATTTGGCTTTATACTTAACCTGCCAGTTTCATCTTCAACAGATGCAAATATTACTATCCTATAAGTTTTATCAACAACAGCATTAAAGCCATTTGTACCATTCCAGTACCAGTTACTTCCGCCGCCGGCTGTACCTGTCATTATTGTTATACCTTTATAATTAGCGCTGGATGTGAATACAAGATTTCCCTCACTTATTGCCCATGAAGTACCGTCAACATCTATACGTTGAACTCCGTAGTTACCGGCAAAATACTGATCACCATCTGCGGTAAATGTAATACCGTTAAAATTCGCTAATCCCCACATAGGTTCAAGTTCGATAATCTTAATACTATGAATTACAAAACCCTGTGTTGCATCGTTGTTATCGATAATGAGGTTAGAAGTAGTTTGTGTCCAAATTCCTGTAAAATCCATTGGAGTAGTACCAAGGTTAAAATGGATTCTTTGACCATCACTGTTATTTGGTTTTAAGCTTAACTTACCTTCCCCGTCTACAACAGATGCTTTTATTTCAATTTTGTAGGTTTTCCCGATAGCAGCATCAAAGCCATTTGTACTATTCCAGTACCAGTTATTTCCGCCGCCGGCTGTACCTGTCATTATTGTTATACCTTTATAACCAGAGCTGGATGTGAATACAAGATTTCCCTCACTTATTGCCCATGAAGTACCGCCAACATCTATACGTTGAACTCCGTAGTTACTGGCAAAATACTGATCACCATCTGCGGTAAATGTAATACCGTTAAAATTCGCTAGTTCAAATGCAACTTTTGGACCAATTTGCTGCTTCGGTGTAAATGTAATTTCTGTTACTGCGATGTATGCCATTGGAGGATTGCCGCTTGCCATAATTACCATTGCTGTAGGTGTTTGAGAATTTGGAGAAACAGATGTGGTACCTGCCGGTGAATTATCATCTAAAACCACAACACCGCTATTTCTTTGTGTAAAGTCTTGAATTATATAATAACACCTGCTGTTCAAAGCTGTAGCATGAGGAGTATCCCATGCTTCTTCTGTTACATCCTGAGTTGTAAAACCTAACCAGCTTAATCCCCATCCTGCGGCTTGCAGTTCACTGGCTGCATTTAAGTGACGAACCTTTACTGCAACAGAAAGGTAATCCTCAAGATCAAATCCATCAGGGAAATCAAAGGGTATGACAACTCCGCCATACTGTGCTGTAATTTCCTGCGGATTTCTTGCTGCAATGCCGCGTAGAGGCATCTGATAAATTCCGCCTGCTACATATGCCTGTATCCAGCGTGCAGTAAGAGTAACATTTGAACTTACAATAGTTGAATCTGTATACTCAATCATGCTGTTCATATCCCACCAGCCATCGAAAACCAGATCAGGTTTAACAGGAACTTCTGCAGGGAATTGAGAGTCCATAGCTGTCCCGTTATCGACTATTACATCATCCATTTCAGGTGAACCGCCATATGTACCGCCGTCAAGATTAAAACTAACAGTTCTGTCTTCAATGAGTGTCCACTGTGCTACAAGCTCTATATTACCGGTAATTGGTGGATAAGGAGAAGAAGGATATAATTCTTCATTTAAATGCCAATTGACAAAATCATAACCGTCTCTGGATGGGTTCGCAGGCATTGCATATATATTACCCGGGATAGCATTACCAAGACTTCTTCCAGTGATTATATTTATTGATCCTATTGGAGGCATCTCTGCATATTCACCGCCGCTGAATGATACTGTATATACATCCGCTCTTTTAAAGACAGCCTTTACTAATTTGAAATTAGCTTCAACTCCAGTGTCTCCGTTGTTCTGGAATGTAAATCCTCCGCCTGTTCCAAGTTCTGCAAGTACTACCTGATATGTTTGTGTACTTGTACTGAATTGTGGATATTGGTTTCCGGAAGGATACCGGAGAACATCGACAGTACTGTTAGCCTGTTTAGAGATAAATTGCTTATTTACTGCTCCTGTAATTGTTATGTTAAAGGTCATCTCGACAAGCTGATAATCAGAAAGATCCCATTCATCATCTCCTTCCGGTTCCGGGAAGAAATAAGTTACTCCGCCTGTAAAAATATCTACAGTTCCATCCGGATTATTAGTACCGTTTGCTGATCCATGTGCACCGGCTAAACTCATAACCAGATTCGGCAGGTAATGAACAAGAGTTTCTCCCTCTTCAACTACATAATTGCTTGGAGAAGTAATCTCAAAATCAAAGAACTTTTCAACCAGTGTGCCGCCGACAGTGAAGCTCACTGTTGTTTCTTCGTCTAACACTTCCCAGTCAAAAGCGCCAAGAGCGCTTGCGTTGGCTCTTGCATTCGCTACAATTACTTCCACATCATTCTGATTGACGCCTTCTGTAATTTCATCCAGAGCATTTTCAATTAAGATAATGTCGACAAAGACTTTTATCTCAGCGGGAGTTACCGCGCCGCTTGCTGCGGCAGCATTCACCTTTGCTAATACTGCGGCAACGTTACCGCCATTAACTCCGGCTATGCTGTTATTTGTACAATATGTAAGAAATGCATCTGCAGTTGCTATCTGAGCAATGCTCATAGCATTCCATGCATGGTCAAAAGTACTTGTCAGGTTCTTATAGATGTGAAGCGTTTCTCTCCATGTTACTGTCCCTGAAGGTCCGCTAAGCTCAAATACAAGACTGTAAATGCCGGCTTCCAGTTCAAGTTCAGTATCCGTGATTGCTCCGGTGCCGAAAAGCGTCATTACTTCTTCAGATTCCGGAACTTCTTCTCCGTCGTCATCAAGAAGTATAATAGTCATGTCTATTTTTGTAATACTTGCATGAATACCGGTAAAGTCCCATGTAAAGAAGCCATCCCCGTCTTTAATCGGTTTAAGCTCAATCTCATATTCGGTAATTGCATTGGGTACTGAAAAATCCAATATTCCGCGCGCTACAGGATTGTCTTCTGCATCAAACCCTATTAAGACTACATTGTAATCTCCCTGTTGGAGCTCTTCAATCACATATGGATCTTCACCGTCCCATAATTCTTCGTCAACAATTTTATTATCGAATTCATCAGTGATTGTCAGCTCATAAATAGCTATACTGCCAATCAGGGGCAGAATTGTCCTTCCGTCTCCCTTGTTAATCCTAAGTACAAGGCTGTTATCTCCATCTGCCGGTTTTCCAAGAGTCAGAAAGTCATTCTGACAGCCGGACATTACCAGCAAAGCGCTAAGTATCGCGAATATCGCAATATATTTAAACTTTGTTCTCATTTTTCCTCTCCTTCCCCTACTGTGCTACCGTAAAGCTTACGGTTTGATTATATGTTTCGCCATCTACAATTATCTCAACTGTTAATGTCTTCACTCCATCCGTAGCAAAATCAGCGGCATTAACCGTGACAGATGCTGTTGTGCTTTTCAGCACTCCGTCAACAAACCATTTGATACTGTCGTAATCACCGGAGTCCAGTGTAAATGGTTTTGATCTGAGGGCTGTTGAGAATCTTGTTATGGCTACGCCTGAATCGATAATGTCTGACGCTATATCTGTGACATTGGCTATTAATATTTCGAATTCAACATCCTGTTCAAATGAATCGGATACATAAACTGTTAGTATTGCGGTTTTTCCAAGATGTTTGAATGTAAAGGTATATTCACCGTCCTCATCAAACTCAACAACAGTTATATCAAAAACATCGTCATCATCGTTGAAAACGTCATATTCGCTATCGCCAAGCGGTCTTGTGAATACTGATCCTGTGTAAGATGCTGTTACAACAATTGATGCAAAGTCAGCATTCAACTGAGCCTCGTTTTCATCTTCTGTGTTTGTAGTTAACAGGAAAATTGAATGCGGATCTATTGTTATACCTGCTATTGCATGAACTGTAATGTTAAATGTATCTGCCTTTAAAACAGCGTCTTCTGTGTAGGATAAGGTAACAGGTAAAGAAGCTGCCGCTGCTGTTGTTGAGAATCCTGCAATACCCATAGAGCTAATTGCTGGTGGAGCCAATTCTGCTGTATAACCGCCTACGTATGTTGCTTCCACTACAATCCCTGTAAGGCTTAACGATTCTGTAAAGCCTTGATAGTAGGATGTTCTTGACGGTGCTGTTTCGATACTAATTGATTCAAGGATTTTATTTACTGTAACGACAAACTCATCTATTTCATCGCCGTCGTAAAGAACTTTTATTGTGTTTGGTCCTACAGTCATTAAGGCAGTACCGGCTGCGGGGATAAATGTAAGTTTTGGATCGTCAAGTTCGATTTCGTCATCTGTTTCATTGCTGTAGAATACTGTAATTACCATACCTGCAGGATCAAATGCTTCGCCTATATTGTAGGTTTTCTTTACTTCCTCAGTGTCTACATCGAAGTCTTCGATTGTAACAACATTTTCCCAGTCACCTGCAAAGAGTTCAATTTTTGTTACTGTTGCGTTAGCTACCCATAAATTAACAAAAATACCCTCTATTAATTCAAAATTATTTCTGAATGCGGTGTTTATATCTCTTTTTACTATGACAGAATCGCCGTCAGAAAGAGCTGTTGCAATATTTATAGGGAACGAATTGTCGTCGTCTGTCGCGTATCTGCAAAGCTTGCCGGCCCATCCGGTAGCAACGCCTCCGCCAGCTGCTGTTACGGTAATTTCAAGATAGGCAGGAGCCACAGCGCCCATTATCTTTTCAAAATCATCGTCTGTTATCCAGCCTTTTCCTATTGCCAAGTCAGCCTGATCTTCATTGCTGCCATCTGGTTTTTTGTCTTTTATTTCAAGTTCTTTTCTTCCTTCATACTCTTCCCATTCTGGTTCATCTTCCTCTCCCCCGCCTTCAATTATGAAATTGATGGAGAATATTTGGATTACAAATGGATCAAAACTGTCGGTTCCGCCGTCAACTCCTCTTGCCTGGATCACAAATCCGTTTAATAGATCAGCGATAGTGGCTGAACCATTTGCAGGTACCAGTACTCTAACAATAGGATCATCAGAATCTGTCAATTCTACAACATGCAGCTCCGATCCATTCCATCCTGAGGCATTAGTAAGGTGACAGAAGCCAAATCTGATATATCCATCGGGTACTGCTGTAGCCACAATCTCAACCGTTACTTCCCTGCTTGTTGCAAAAGCTGCCATTATATCAGCTCTTTGATCTTCTGTGATATTAAAGATTACTCTTTGATGAAGTTCATCAGCCTCAAACGTTAATACCCCGTCTTCAAAAGTCACATTTGGTACTGATGGGGTTATGCTGTTCCAGCTGATTTGATTAGTCTGATAATCACCAAGATCAACATCAATTTCCACCTCTCCGCAAGAGCAGTCGGCTTCCGGTTCGCCGCAGCCTGGGCAAGTTACTGTCCCTCCCCCTGAAGGAGGATCACCGCACGCAGCGAAAATCATCGCCAGCACTACAAACAGCGCCAGGATCCATGAATACTTTCTCATAACATTCTCCTAATTTTGGTATTTCCCCCCTCGACCCATGATCAAATCCTGAGCCTAGTTTATAGGGACGTATTTTTTAGGCAAAAACTGTTATGTGACCATTAATCAGACGATAAGTAATAACACATAAATTTTTGGAGGTATGATGACATACGGTTATATCAGAGTTAGTACGGATAAACAGACAATTAACAACCAGAGGTACGAAATTGAAAAGTTTTGCTTAAAAAAAAATTTAGTTATTGATCATTGGATCGAAGAAACCATCAGCGGATCAAAATCACCTGAGAAGCGGCTTTTAGGTCCGCTTCTTGCGGAAGTTAAAGCGGGAGATTTAATTATCTGCTCCGAATTATCGCGGCTTGGCAGAAGTCTTTTCATGATTATGTCGATTCTTAATCACTTGATGCTTAACGATGTACGAATTTGGACAATAAAAGACAATTACAAGTTAGGTGACAATATACAATCAAAAGTTTTGGCATTTGCTTTTGGTTTGTCGGCGGAAATTGAAAGAGAACTTATTTTACAAAGAACAAAAGAAGCTCTTGCAAGAAAACGTGCCGAAGGTATGGTTTTGGGAAGGCCAAGCGGCAGAAAATCAGCGCACGTAAAACTGTCAGGATATGAACAGGAAATAAAATCATTATTGGAAAGACATTATTCTAAAGCTGCAATAGGAAGAATTTACGGCGTTAATAGAATGACTGTTGATGCATTTCTAAAAAAAAGGATGATATTAACATCATTGCAATGAATGGCGCTGAAAGTAAAAACATGCAAAAAATAAAAATAATCCACGAAAAATGAACTGGTGTTTCAGGGTTATTGATCAGCAGTTCAAGCTTCAAAAACATGCGCTTATCTGATAGAATGCACAATATGACTGTCCGTGAACACCTAAATATAATCGCAGAAGATCGAATTATCATCCTGGATGGCGCAATGGGTTCTGTTATTCAGGTTCTCAATCTGGACGAAAAAAGTTACCGCGGCAGTCTTTTCGCAGATCATCCGCTGCCGCTGGACGGCTGCAATGATTTATTATGCCTTACAAGACCCGGCGCAATCGGAGCAATTCACGATACATACCTGAAGCAGGCGCGGATATTATAGAAACATGCAGTTTTAATTCTACATCGGTTACTCTTGCCGATTACGGGATTGGATATTTATCGTACGATATAAGTGCGGCGGCAGCAAGAATAGCCCGTAAATCTGCGGATAAATTTTACAGCGCCGGTAAACCGCGTTTTGTAGCCGGAAGTCTTGGGCCAACTTCAAGGGGTGCAAGCCTTTATCCGGATATTAATGACCCTGGTAAACGCTCTATTTTATGGGATGAAATTGAAGCTGCATATTACGATAATGCAAGAGGACTTTTGGACGGCGGCGCGGATATTCTGCTTGTAGAAACTGTTTTTGACACTCTAAACGCAAAAGCAGCTCTTCACGCAATTGCAAGGCTGCTGGAAGAAAGGCAAATCGACATTCCTATTATGATTTCCGCCGCTGTTTCAGGCGAATTACCGTCTTCTTCATCATCAATGACAGGGCGGCTTCTTTCCGGTCAAAGCCTGGAAGCGTTTTTGGTTTCTGTTATGCATGTAAATCCCTGGGCAATTGGTCTTAACTGCTCTTTTAATGCGCCGAAGCTTCTCCCCCTGGTACGGCAGTTATCTGAAATTGCTCCATGTCTTGTCAGCGCATATCCCAATGCAGGACTTCCGAATAAATACGGCCGTTACGAAGAAATGCCGCATATTATGTCAGCTAACATCGAGCCCTTCTTCCAGGAAAACCTTGTTAACATAATCGGCGGCTGCTGCGGTTCCACTCCTGCCCACATTGCAGCTATTGCGAAAAAAGCGGATGAGTATGTACCGCGGGATACCGGCAAACAGCAAAGATTTAATTTTTGGGGAATTTTTTCCGGTTTGGAAACATTTCGTATTCCGCATAATACAATTTGTCTTGATGACAAATCAACTATCGCAGAAAAAAATAAAATGCAGGAAGCTCTGATAAACGGTGAATATGAAGAAGCAGCCGACATTGCGCGCGGCATGATTGATTCAGGCTTATCTATTTTAAATATTACGGTTAGTGATGCAGGTATAATAAACGAAAAGGCATTAAATGCTTTTCTGGACTATGCTCTTATGAATCCGTATGCTGCCAAAGCGCCTTTCTTTATAAACAGTCCCGAATTTTCCATTCTGGAGACTGCATTTAAACGCCTGCAAGGGCGATGCCTTGCAGGGCCTGTCAATCTAAAGGACGGCGAAGATGATTTTCTGCGTAAAATCAGGCTTATTAGGCGGTACGGCGCAGCGGCAGTTGTCCGTTTAATTGACGAGCAGAGCAGCCCGGCAGAAAACATCGAACGAAAAATTGAAATTGCAGAACGCATTTATAAATTACTAAAAAAGAATAAATATCCGGCAGATAATATAATTATTGATCCGCTTGTACCTCAGGATGATCCGCTTTTTATATGGATACAGGACAATTGCCCTGGTGTCATTCTTGCGCTATAATGTAAATATGGCACCGGATTTTGTGCGCTCAAAATTAACAGTTTTATTGCTTATTTTAATTCTCGTACCGGTTTCGTTAAGCGCCGATTTTGGGGATGATTTTAAATGGGCGGCTATGGGCAGCATTTTTTACTTTGCTGCAGACAACGGCCCCTCGGCGGATCCTCCTGCAATTCTTCCAACAGCAGGTTTCTCCGCATCCTGGCAGATAAACGGGCCTTTAAGGCTTGAAGTAACCGAAGATATTTATTTTACAAATTACGAATTTAATTTTGACCGCGGTTATCCAATGGCCTGTAATCCAGAAAACCGTTCTGCGTTTGTAATAGGTTTTGTTACTGCTGTTCAGCTAACGGGAAATTTTACGCTTGGGTATAACGGCACTGCAATTCGCGTTTACGGCGGCCCTGCTGCGGATTTTCGCATTGTTACTCTTGCTCTTGGCCTGCATCCAAATGACATGACAGATGCCCAGCAGCAGACAGACGCCATTTTTGAATATTTCTGGAGTAATGGCAGGTGGTTTAATCCCGTTTTGGGCACAGGAATGGATTTTCCCTTAAACGAACATTACATGCTTGGCTTTGATCTGCGCGTATGGCTTCCTGCGTATAAAATCTGGAATAATGATAATACTCCGGCCATTGACGGCTGGCGCTTTGGGATTGGTTTGCGCATAACGCCCTGACAATAATCAATGAAAAAACAAAAAAACCTTATTTATAAATGTTCCTCCTGCGGCAAAGAAGAGCCAAAATGGCTTGGACGCTGTCCGGAATGCGGCGAGTGGAATACATTTGCAGAAACCTCGATTAGCGCTGCTAACAGTGTTATGTATAAAAAAAAGGGCCTGCCTCAAACACTGCCTCTTGCAGCAATAGACCCAATGGAAGGCAGCCGTATCAGCAGCGGCATTGGTGAACTTGATCGCATTCTTGGCGGCAACGGGATCATGAAACGCTCTTCCGTCCTTATAGGAGGCGAACCCGGCATTGGCAAATCTACGCTGCTATTGCAAATTGCCGCCGCCGCAGTTACAAAGGGGCGGATACTCTATGTCTCCGGCGAGGAATCCGCCGGGCAATTAAGGCTAAGGGCAGACCGGCTTGGTTTAAACGCCGACAAAAGCGTTATGGAGCGCATCGAGATTCTCTGCTCGGGAAACCTTGAAGAAATAGAAACTGTCCTTAATAACATTAAGCCTGTTTTGGTATTGATAGATTCCGCACAGACATTATTTTCTGATAACGCATCGATGCATGCGTCTAATTCCGTGCCTGGCGGCATCAATCAAATGAAGTTTTGTTCTTTTGAATTGATTTCATGGGTAAAAGAACACGATGCAGCATTAATTTTAACAGCTCACGTTACAAAAGAAGGCCTTATCTCCGGCCCGAAAACACTGGAACATATGGTAGACACTGTCCTTTATTTTGAACAAAACGATAAAACATCAAGTTTAAGCGGAACTGCCGATTGCCGTTTTTTGCGGGCATCAAAAAACCGCTTCGGCTCAACTGATGAAATCGGCATATTTACAATGGGTGAAAAGGGACTCTCTCCCGTTGAAGATACAGGAAGCATGTTCCTTGTAAGACGCGAAGGAGAACTTCCGCCGGGAGTGGCAATTGCCGCTGTCCTTGAAGGCTCAAGAACAATCATGGTGGAAATTCAGGCGCTTTGCATCCCTGCCAAGGGTACAATAAGCCGTGTTTTTTCCGACAAGATCGATTCCGGCAGGGTTTCCCGAATTTCCGCTGCTCTGGAAAAACATCTTGGTCTGCAAGGCAAGCCGGGGCTCAGATTGTCAGATCAGGACTTGTATATTAATGCAGCCGGCGGTATACGCATCACAGAGGTTGGAGTGGAACTTGCTCTTGCCTGCGCTTTATATTCGGCGCGAACCGGCCTTGCGCTGCCTGCAGACCTTGCAATTGCAGGGGAGTTGTCGCTAACCGGGGAAATCAGGCCTGTACGCCGCCTGCCTGCGCGCGTAAAAACCGCAGCTTCACTTGGTTTTAATTCTTTTCTTGGCCCTGTTACAGATCAATCTGAATCAAACTCATCCGGGCTTCGCCAGGCCGGTAATATAAAATCTGCTATTAAAATGATATATGGTTATAATTAATAAAAAAAGTATTGACATTAAATTGATTTCAGATTATATTTTCATTAATTGGGTGTTATTTTAGGTTGAATTATGTTAATTATTGCGGGCTTTCAAAAAGGCCGCACGGTTTAGGGGTTCTGTTCTTGTTATTTTCTGCTAATGAGCAAGCTGTTCGATTTGTCCAGGCTTATCAAATTTCTCCCTTAACAATTATGCATCTTTTTTCCCTGACATCGGATTTATTTCTGGCGTCAATGGAAATTGAGTCGCTCGCTTTTGCGGGTGTGAATACTTGGGCGTAAGTCCATATGGATTATATGCATTTTATGTATATAATCCGAGCGTACCCGGACGCCTGCAAATCATATAATTTGCTCCGGGAGAAGGATTTTTCTCAATGGCTAAGAAATTGTATGTCGGTAATCTCTCCTACAACACTACCGAAGATGGTCTTAAAAACCTGTTTTCAGGTTTCGGCACTGTCGCATCCGCAAAAATTATTTTTGATCGTGAAACCGGCAACTCAAAAGGGTTCGGATTTATCGAAATGAGCAGCGATGAAGAAGCAACAGCGGCAATCACAGGAACAAACGGCCGCGAATTTGAAGGACGTCAATTGCGCGTAAACGAAGCAATGGACAAGCCGCGCCGTGAACGCGGAGGCGGAGGCGGAGGTAACTGGTAATACCAGCCGGCGGCACACTTTTTAGTAAAAGGGGTAAAAGTGTGCCGTCTTTTTTCATTGATTTTTATTCAGAAGTTCCTGTCTTTTTATCTCCGCATCGGTGTGCATTTTTTCCAGTACTTCCATTATAGCGTCAGCAACTGCCTGTTTTTTGTCGCTGTCGTTATTCGTTTCTGCCAAAACCTTATTACGGAATTCAACGCAGTCCACTACAGGTCCCACAGTAGCATGAACAACATCCCTGCTTACAGAGTCATTCAGCATATCTGTTTGCTGCACATGCAGAACCTCGCCGTTAATTGCAATAAAACACATATAATCAAAGGAACGTATGTATGAATCAATTTCGCGCACTCCCTTTTTTGAATCCGGTTCCCAGGGACGGTAGCGGGTTCCTGACGGGAAGACAAGAACAAGCTTACTCTTATATTTATGCCTTATAAGCGATTTCATTGCTGCGCGGTTTATGGCACTGACGCGTAATATTTCATCCTTGTCTTTTTCCGGATCCAGGTCCTGTATTGAGCGGCTCGGACAGATTATTATCTTTGTGTAAGCTGCCGTAAATGCTGAAACAATGGGATTATCTTCATTTAATTTCATACCGGCTATTGCGATGATCGAGTTTCTTATTTCTTCGCCGCGGCCTCCTGCCAATCGTGTCAGCAGAGATACAATTGAAAGATCCATATTACTGTAATGCTCTACAAGAAGCAGACAGGCCTTCCCTGACTCTGCCTTTTTGTAAAGTTCTTCAAGATTATCTATTCCGTAAAGTCCGCTTCCGGGAAGAAGCAGCTGTTCTACCATTCCGTCAACGACTGCCAGAATCCGCGGATCTCCCTCCTGATACACATTCTCCTCGTTTATTACAGTCGGCGATTTCGATATTTTTACAACTCTTTCTATCTGATCTTCAAAAGCAGTCCCCAATGTTTTTACCATAATAATTACTCTCCTAAAAATATTGTTAGTTATCGTTTTTCAAAACGTTCAAACCATTACGAAGCACAAACCAGATTGATGATTACCCTGCATGCAGCGCACATTTCACTTACGCTGATCCATTCAAGGCGGCTGTGAAAATTGCGGCCTCCTGTAAATATATTTGGTGTAGGTATGCCCAATTCAGTAAGCTTTGAACCGTCTGTTCCGCCCCGTACCGGCTTCAAACGCCATTCCATTCCGGCTTTTTGTACAGCCTGTTTAAGCCGTTCAAGCACATCAGGTTTTTCATCTATCTTAGACTTCATATTATAGTATTGAGGCTGGGAATTAACAATAACTTTTCCGCCGGGAAACTGCGCTTCTATTGTTTTTGCAAATGCATCTAACGCTGCAAGGCGGCGCTCAATTCCGGCAGTTTCAAAGTCGCGGATAAAAATTTCAAGAATTGCCCTTTCCAGACAGCCCGATATTTCCATTGGACAGTAATATCCATAATAGCCGTCTGTGGCTTCCGGGCTCTCGTTGCGCGGCAAAAGAGATGCAAAGGCAGATGCCATGAGCACGGCGTTTGCGAGTATGCCTCTTGCATGCCCTATATGAATCACTTTGCCTGTAAAATCGATATTTGCCTTCCATGCATTAAAACACTCACTTTCAATTTCACCTGCGGGGCCGCCGTCCACTGTATAACAGAAAGCGGATCTAATTTCGTTAAACGGAAATTCCGGCAGCCCCTTGCCGGTTTCTTCATCCGGCGTGAAAATTATCTCAACAGGCCCATGTTCTATCTGAGGGTTAGCAGCAAGGTATTCCACCGCCGCCATGATTTCCGCTATGCCGGCTTTATTGTCAGCTCCCAGCAATGTTGTTCCGTCGCTGTGTATTACCGCTTTTCCCTTCTGTTCAGCCAGTCCGCTCTCTTTACAGGGATCCAGGCAAATACCGTGCATGAGTTCAATTTTTCCGCCGTCATAATTCTGCACATACTGCGGCTTTACATTACTCCCGCAAACATCGTCTGCAGTATCAAGGTGGGCAAGAAACCCCATACACGGCGCATTTTCCTTTCCGGCGCTTGCAGGTAAAAGCGCTATCACATAACAGTGATCTGTAAGTTTTACATCAGTAAGTCCAAGGCCTGTAAGTTCTTCGCACAAGGCTTTTGCAAGCTCCCACTGTCCCGGCGTTGAGGGTGTTTCGGCAATGTTCCGGTTGCTTTCGGTATCAAAGCGGACGTATTTAAGGAACCTTGGAACAATTAATTTTTCAAGTTCTTGATCAAGCATGTTTGTATTATATCAGGTAACGTAGATGCTGTTAACAATAAATATGGGTTATCAATTGATTAAGTATCCATAACTAAATGTACCGGATGTAAAAATATCCCTGCTATAAGTGCGGGAGGGTTTTGAAAAACGCAGTTTATCTGCTTACGACATTAATCTCTGTTTCATCCATTGTTACCCAATATCCTGCTCTGCGAATTTCGTTCATTGATAACCTCAGCCAGCGTCCGAATGTGCCGGGTTCAGTTCCGTCGGGGTTCATTGCCGGCGCGCGTCCGCCAGGAAGCAGCATTGCTTCGGGCATCAGTATGTTTTTGCTTGCCCAGTAATCCAGCGCAACAGGATCAAGGGAGGCTGCGATTTTATTTATCTGCTTTGCATTGGCATAACTGGAACTTGGGCCGCGCTCTACGCCTACCCAAATCATATCCAGAATGTTGATGACAGGCATTCTTGTATGCGCCATTTGAGTTCCCATGCCGCCTGTTCCGACACTGTTGTGAGCGCGCCTGCTTGTTAACCTGTCAGAAGGAGTTCCCATATAATTTTTTACAGCGGCTGTCACCTGGAAACCGCCGTGGGATTTTAACACCGGCATATTAATAACTTTAAGTTTATCGCTTATGTAAACTTGCCTGCCATCATCCCATATTCCCATTTTAAAACTTACATGTGTTCCGTATTCTGTTACAAATTTTGGGTAGGAAATTTCAAGACCGGTATCACGAATCGTATTTTCTACTACAAAGCCGTTTTTTGTATCACCTGAATTAAACTCTTCTACCTTTGTACCTGTAAAATCATCCCATAAAACGCCTGTTGCGCGTACTCCTCTTGCTTTGAAAAATGCGACAACATCCATAACAGACTGCCTTCGGCATGCGGAATTGGCATTTGCCCAACTAAGACTGCCTCCCCTTCTTTCGCTGCCGAATTGCGCCTGACCGTTATCTGCAACTATTATTTCGCCGGAGAAACCGCCCGGATGTTCAGTAATTGCCTGAATAACCGACTTAATTAAATCTGTATTTGTGCCGCCGCGCTCGGCCCATTGGCAGTTAATTTTTAAAATGATTACATCACCGGAAGCAATAAGACTGTAAAAATCAAGGCCGTGTCCCTGCATGGAGTTTACAAGCCTTCTTACACCATCATCTGTACCATCCGTATCTTCAACAAAAATGGTAGATATTAATTGCCGGGGAATTTCTGATAAGTCCAGCTGCATATATTCATTGCTGTCAGCATTGCTGAGCGGGCTATTATAGCTTATTGAATTATTCGAACACTCCGCGCTTAATAAAATCATTACAAGAGAGAAGATGCCTGTCAATTTTATAATCAATTTCATACTAACCCCGCTAACCAGTTTTTATAACAAATTCAACTATAACATTGATAATCAAACCGGACAACATTGCAAATATTAAACAATATAACATATAGATAAAAAAGTTCTTAACGCCAAGTATCATTTTTACAGCGCTTAAATTGTTAATTTTTAAAGCCGGACCTGCAAGCATAAAAACAAGCGCATCCCCTGTGCCCATGCCTGCATGCAGCCATGCATTGATAAGCGGGATGGTGCCGCCGCCGCAGGCATACAACGGAATGGAAAGAGAGGCGGCAAAGAGCACTCCAAGTCCCCGCCTTGCGCCGAACATGCCGGAAACCCAGTCCGGCGGGACATATCTGTCAAAAAGTGCAGTAAGCGTTAAGCCGATTAAAAGATACGGCGATGTGATCCTGAACGCTTTAAAGAGATCATAAAGAAAGTTTTTTTTAGGTTTATCCTGCTGCTCTGAGAAACGCTCAAATGAAAACAATGTTTTATTTTTGAATAAAAGGCAGACAAGCGCTCCTGCCAGTACGCCGCAAAGAAAACTTAGTCCAAGGCGAGCCAGCGCAATGCCATTACCAAGCGCGAAACTAAGAAGCATAATATTCGGATTGAGAAGAATTGAGCTGACCATAAATGCGGCTAGCAAATGCTGCGGAACACCTGCCTTTGCGTTCGCGCCATTTCTCCCAAGCGCTGCGATAACCGGCACAGTACCGTACATGCAAAGCGGCGATACAATTCCAAGAAAAGACGAAATACAAAGCGGCATAAACCAAAATTTTCCGCCGGCAAGGCGCGTCATCTTATCCGTAATTTTATTTGAAAGGAAAACTGATACAAGAGAACCGGCGATAAGTCCCACAGCCCAGTACGGCGCAATTTGCCTGAACTGATACCAGATACCGCTTAAGATCATACCCGCTTCATAAAACATATTAGTAGTATATAGTAAAAAGTTGCATTGGCGGGTGCTGGCTTCCGGTAATTGTGTCTTGTGAAAGTTTTTAATTTTCTTTAAACTTTCACCATGAGGTCATAAAATGTGTAGTTGCGCAAAAAACTGTCTGACCGACTGCAATGCCCGGACAAGTAAATATTGGGATTTATTTGATGATGTAATAAAAGATTTTTCAGCATCAGGTCAGTCAGATACAGGACAGTTAATACCCCTGCTTCAAAGACTGCAGGATGCTTACGGATACCTGCCGCAGGATGTAATTAAAAAATTATCGGAGAAAACAGGCATTTTTACATCGCAAATAATGGGTGTTGTAACCTTTTATTCCCAGTTCAGATTGCAGCCCGTTGGGAAAAATATAGTAAGAATATGCTTTGGAACTGCTTGCCATGTAATCGGAGCGGAAAATATCGCAGAGGCAATCTGCGCAGAACTTGGAACTAAACTTGGCGGGACAACAGAAGACAAAATGTTCACAGTAGAATCCGTTGCATGCCTCGGATGCTGTTCTCTTGCTCCTGTAATCATGATAAACGAGGAAACCCACGGACGGCTCACCTCGGATTCCGCCAGAAGCGTTATCAGAGATTTTAAAGCCGGCAAAGGAAAATAATCAAACATGAAAAAAATAATTATCGGTCTTGGCTCCTGCGGCATTGCCGCCGGAGGACTAAAAGTAAAGGATACCTTAAACTCACTTGCACTTGAACATAAAGTTGACATCAGCCTTGGTGAAACAGGATGCATGGGAATGTGCTACAAAGAACCCATGATTGAAATCGCAGACAACGGCGGCAGGACAATTTACGGAGATGTTGATGAAAAAGCAGCCCGCAGAATTTTCGAAAGCCACATAATTAATAACATGCCTTTAACGGAATACATTGTGCTGGAAATGGACAGCAATCAATCTGACCTTATTTCCCGGGCAGACAGCAAGTGGACAGGCGGATCAGAAGAAAGTTTTATGTCGCGCCAGAAAAGAATCGTGCTTGAGCGCTGCGGCGAAATCAATCCGGAATCGATAGAAGACGCTATAAAAATGGACGCTTACAAGGGTCTTGAAAAAGCAATTAAATCCATGACGCCCGCGCAGGTAATAGAAGAAGTGCTTAAGTCCGGAATTAAAGGCCGCGGAGGAGCCGGCTTCCCGGCGGGAATGAAATGGAAATTTGCAGCGGCAAGTGAAGCCGATCAAAAATATATTATCTGCAATGCCGATGAGGGAGATCCCGGAGCTTTCATGGACAGGAGTATTCTGGAAGGCGATCCGCACAGTGTAATCGAGGGGCTTATAATCGGCGGCTACGCCATCGGCGCAACAGAAGGCTACATCTACGCAAGAGCGGAATACCCAATCGCCATCCGCAGATTAAGAATTGCAATCAATCAGGCGCAGGAGCGCAGTTTTCTTGGAGACAATATTTTGGGAACCGGATTAAAATTCAATCTGCACATTAAAGAAGGAGCCGGCGCATTTGTCTGCGGCGAGGAAACCGCTTTAATTGAATCGATAGAAGGACACAGAGGCATGCCCCGGATAAGACCGCCCTTCCCTGCAGTCCGCGGACTTTTCGGAAAACCCTCAAACATCAACAATGTTGAAACACTTGCAAACATCGGCTGGATAATCAGAAAAGGCGCCGAAGCCTTCGCAGCCTTCGGCACAGAACAGAGTAAAGGCACAAAGGTGTTTGCCCTGGCCGGAAAGGTAAAACGCGGCGGACTTGTTGAAATCCCCATCGGGATGACAATTAAAGAAGTAATTTTTGACATAGGCGGCGGAACAAAATCCGGAAAACCTTTTAAGGCAGTTCAAATGGGCGGGCCTTCAGGCGGCTGCATCCCTGCAAGTAAAATGGACACTGTCATCGATTATGCCGCTCTTGCAGAGACAGGAGCTATCATGGGTTCAGGCGGCATGATAGTAATGGACGAAGACAATTGCATGGTGGATATCGCAAGATATTTTTTAAACTTTACCCAGTCAGAATCATGCGGTAAATGCACTTTCTGTAAAATCGGCACAAAGAGAATGCTTGAGATTCTTGAACGAATCACAAAGGGCGAAGGCGTTGACGGCGATATTGAAAAGCTGGAAACACTTGCGCATCAGATAAAAATAAATGCCCTTTGCGGCCTTGGACAAACAGCGTCAAACCCGGTGCTTACCACAATACGGTATTTCAAAGATGAGTATGTATCTCATATAAAAGACAAAAAATGCTTAACACATCAATGCAAAGCCCTTATCAAATTTAATATAACGGACAGGTGCACAGGCTGTACCCTGTGCGCAAAAAAATGCCCTGTTAATGCAATTAACGGCAAGGTAAAAGAATTGCACATTATTGATCAGGATAAATGTACAAAATGCGGAATATGCAAAGCAGCATGCAAGTTTGATGCTGTTTGCATTACAGATTGAGGATACCATGAGTATAAACATAACCATTAACGAAAAAAATTATGAAGCAAAACCCGGACAGACAGTTCTGGATGCCTGCCGCGAAAACGGCATAATAATTCCAAATCTGTGCCACGATCCCCGGCTTAATCCCTTTGGATCATGCATGATCTGCCGCGTAGAAATCGAGGGAGAACGCGGTATGCCTCTTTCCTGCAGCACGCAGGTAAGAGAAGGAATGGTAATCAAAACAGAATCAGATGTGATAAAAAAATCCAGAAAGACATGTCTTGAACTGCTTGCTTCCCAGCATTACGGTGATTGCACTGCTCCCTGTGTTCTGGAATGTCCCGCCAATACCGATGTTCAGGGTTATATAAACCATATTGCAAACGGCCGTTATGATGAGGCTTTAAAATTAATTAAAGAAACAAATCCTCTTCCTGTCATATGCGGCAGAATCTGCACACGGCCTTGCGAGTCAGTATGCCGCCGCAGTATTTTTGAAGGCAATATAGGCATTGCATATTTAAAACGCTTTGTTGCCGACATCGATTTGGAAAAAGCCAACAGCTACCTGCCGGAAAAAAAAGCGGCAACAGGAAAAAAAGCGGCCATCATCGGCGCAGGCCCTGCAGGTTTGTCAGCTGCCTGGTTTCTTGCGCAGGAAGGCCATAGTGTAATAATTTATGAAAGACAGGAGTGTCCCGGCGGCATGCTTCGTTACGGCATTCCCCAGTATCGTATGCCGAATGAAATACTGGATGCAGAAATAGATATTATTAAATCTTTGGGTGTAGAGATCATTTACAACACAGAGTTCGGAAAAGACATCAATTTAAAAAGTTTAAAAGAAGACGGCTTTAACTCAGTTCTCATTGCAGTAGGTTCGCAAAAGGGACTTCCGTTAAACATTGATGGTGAAAAAGACAGCCCTAATGTTTTAATTGGCGTGGATTTTCTTGGCTCTGTTACAAGGGGCAGGCAGCCGGATTTAAACGGTAAAAAAATCGCAGTTGTAGGCGGAGGCAATACGGCATTTGACTGCGTAAGAACTGCTGTCCGTCTTGGCGCCAAAGAGGTCAGCATCATATACCGCAGGACAGTAGATGAAATGCCTGCCGATAAACTGGAAATTGATGAAGCTCAACTGGAAGGCGTAATGTTTCTGGAATTAACAAACCCTGTAAGCGTATCGCAGCAGGGCAGCGCATTGGATTTAAAATTGATAAAGATGAAATTAGGCGAAAGCGATGCTTCCGGCAGAAGATCGCCGCATCCTGTCGCCGGTTCTGAATACAGTATTAAACTGGATTATGTTATCTCCGCCGTTGGACAAACTCAGGATTTAAGTTTTATTAATGACGATTGTAATTTATCTACAAACCGAAACCGGATAACAATAAACAGCGGTTCAGCAATGACAAATATCGACGGAGTTTTCGCAGCCGGTGAAGGCGTAACAGGTCCTCATACTGCTATTATGGCTATAACGGGCGGTAAAAAAGCGGCGGCAGCAATGGACAAGTACATGAAGGGAGAAAACATCGTTACTGAAGAAAACCTTTACAATCACGTAAAAGCAAAAAATAACAAAGATATAGATCCAAAGACATTTTACAATATAGAAAAAATAGAAAAGAATCACATGCCCATGCTCACAAAAGAACAGCGTCAGAATAATTTTAAAGAGGTTGAGCTTGGATTTTCCGAAGAGCAGGCAAAAAATGAAGCTGCAAGATGCCTTTCATGCGGCTGCGCAGATGCCGGTGAGTGCAAATTGCGCCGGTACGCGGCAGCTTACGGAGCGGATCAATTTGCATACAGCAGTGCAAAAGCCGGCTTTGTTCACCCGGTTGATGAAAGCCATAAGTATATAATACATGATAAAAACAAGTGTATTTTATGCGCCCGCTGTGTGCGCATCTGTATAGAAACAGGAAACGGCGTATTCGGTTTTACCGGCCGCGGATTTGATACTGCAGTAGAACCGCCTTTCAGTCTGCCGTTAGGTGAAGAGAAAAACTGCACAAGCTGCGGCCTTTGCGTCTCCGCCTGCCCGGCAGGCGCGCTCACGCCGCGCAAGGATCTGCAGCTGCCTTCAACAGCGTATACAGATCGCGCGCACCTTGACTTTGGCGGGGAGTATACAAGTGTTGCGGATGCTGCAGCGCAGGTGAAAAAAACCAGATAGTTAATTAAATATCAGGCCTTCCTGCAATGATTGCAGCCCAGCACATGCATGTGATTCTTCTTGTTCGGACGGTCAAACATGCGAGCAACAAGATAATCATTAACGGACATTTTATGTTTGCAAATCGGACAGCAGCGGGGAAGATCATTTTCCAGACAGCTGTAACAGCCTTTGACATGAACAAGGTAATCCTTACCCCTTACGCCTGTTGCATAGGCAATCGTTTTTACAAGTTCGCCCCTCAGCATTACAATGGAACAAACAGGGCAAATTTGAGGATCGCCTGGCCTTCCTCTGATGCTTCCCTTTCTTTTGCTCCACGGAAGATACGGATAAACGGGTGACATCGGCCCGAAAAACAGCCAATGACCCACCCAAATAAAAATCATGCCGCAGATAATAAGAAAGAAAATTTGTATGAAATCTCCCATAAGGCCTTATTCTATGCCATGACCTCTTGCATTGCTAGTGGTCATGGAGTGTATAATTCCTGCATGGCAGCGCTTTATATCATCGCTACACCCATAGGAAACCTGGGAGACATAAGTTTCCGCGCAATAGAGACACTAAAAAGCGCCGATCTTGTGGCATGCGAAGATACCCGCCGCACCTTAAAACTCCTTTCTCATTTCGGGATACGCGTAAAAATGCTTTCGTGCCGTTCCCAGAACGAGGAATATGCGGCGGAAAAAGTGATTGATGCGCTAAACAAAGGGCAAACTGTGGCCTATGCAAGCGATGCCGGCACGCCAGCCTTAAGCGATCCCGGTGCGGCGCTTGTAAGGGCAGCTTCGCAGGCAGGACACGATGTAATTCCCATCCCCGGGCCCTCGGCCTTCGCTGCTCTTTTAAGCATTGCAGGCGGCAGGGACAAAACAGTCATTTTTGAAGGGTTTTTGTCCCCAAAACCCGGGCGAAGAAAGAGCCGCCTGCGTGAACTTATGGCAATGGAGGCCGCCTGCGTACTTTATGAGTCGCCTTTCAGGGTTCTAAAGCTGCTGACAGACATTGCCGAAATTGACAGTGAACGTTATACTTGTGTCGGACGTGAGATGACAAAGGTTCACGAGGAATATTTACGGGGCTCTGCGGCGGAAATACTGGAAAAATTGAGCCAAAAAAAAGGCGCTAAAACCGCAAATTCGGATGTTTCCGGCGCACAATTGGGTGAATTTTCTTTGTATATATCTGGCAAATATTTAAAATAGCTGGTAAACTTATAGTAGATAGTTGCCGATAATAGGGTATAGGTAGGGTAAGGTTATGACAGTAAACAGAATAGGTCATGTAGAACCCATTCTTTCCGGAAAGAGGCCCGGGAGGAGTGAACAGGTGGGGGGGAACGACAAGGCCGATACTATCAATCTTTCCGCGCAAGCGATGGAAAAGGCTGAGAGGTATCAGGTTTTAGAACTTATTAAATCCGCCCCGGAACTGGAAGAGGCCCGGATTATTGAGCTCAGGCAGAAAATTGAGGATCCTTCATATATAAATGAAAAGGTCGTCAATGCAACAGCAGACAATATTGTCAATGCCTGGTTCGCATAGCGAGCTGAGCTTGACAGGATTTTAATAAGTACAGTTTAGGCGCCTGACCACATGGTGGTTAGACGCCTTTTTTTATTGCACATAACAGAGGTTGTATGGATATTTCATTTAAATTTGATCCTGAAGTTCTCATCGGAGCGGATACCCTAAGCATGGCCGGAACCATAGCCAGCCGTCATGGATCGAGGATTATGGTTGCTGCGGATCACGATTTGGAGGCGCAGACTGTAAACCGTTTAAAGGAAATCCTGGAAGACTCCGGTATAAAAGCGATTGTGTTTGACGGTATAGACAATTCCGCTTCTGCGGAAATGGCGAATAACATTGTGGAACTTGCCCGCGCGGCGCATTGTGATGCGATCATTGGTTTTGGAAATGAAAAAACGCAGATTATTGCGCGTATGGCGGCAATCATGGCGCCGATGAGAATTACAGCATTCGAACTTTTAGACGGCCGTATTTTTCATAAAAAGTTTATGCCCCTGCTTTCCATTCCTACAGAAGGCATGAGCGCTTTTTCGATGACAAACTATTTTATCACCCCGGATCCACGCAGCAGACTGATAAAATCAGTTCCATCGCCTGACGGCCTTTACTCCGCAGTTATTATAGACAGTAATTTGTTTAAGTTTCTTTCTGAAACGCGCGCAGCTTCGCATATTTTTGAAAATTTTTTCAATGCTGTTGAGGCTTACTGCTCAACAAGGGCAAGTTTTCTCTCCGACACATTGCTGGAAAAAGCAATAAGCATTTATGCAAGACTGTTAAAGACAGGTAACGCAGGCGGCTTTAATTCAGAACTTTTCGCGCAGGCAAATTTTCTTTCTTCTCTTGGCTCCGGCGCAAGTTCGCCGGGAGCGGGCAGCGCTCTTTCCGCCGCAATTACTGCGCGCACTCCTGTTGCAAAGCCGCTGTGTTCTGCCGCTCTTTTCCCGCAATTGGCAGAGAGGCTTGCAGGTACACGCCCGGAAAAAATGGCGCGCGTTGCAGCGCTTTTGGGCGCTCCAAAAGCCGCATCTGTAGCGGAAGGCGCTGCTTCTGCGTTAAACGCCATTCGCCAGACAATGACTGCGCATAAGGTACCTTCTAATTTAAAGGAATACAATATTCAATTAGATCGCATAACAGCAGCAGCCGAAGCTGCCCGCAGCCTGGATTTAACAGCAAACTCCCCCTGGACAGTATCGGAAGAAGAAATCTTTAAGATATTAAAAGAAGTGCTTTAGTGTCCTGTAGGGGGCCTGCTTTCTTTACCATTCTTTCGGTTTATTATCCGGCGCAGTGATATTAAATGTTTCTCCGGAAGGTTCTATTAAAAAAAGCCCTTGTTTTAACACATATTTTTTAACATCATCTGACACGACAACGCCTGCAACCGCTCCCAGAAAAGTTCTTTTATCACCGTGTAAATCGGCATATGCACGCATTTTTATAAGACGCTCAATATGATCTTTTACATCTTCTGCGGTTAGTTTGGTTTTTATTTCTACCATCATGGCTTTTTCGCCATTCTGCAAAAGAACATCAATTTCAAAGAAAATATCGTTGTCATGATCTTTTATGCTAAAACCGTCACTGCTTTGAAGAAAGTTAAACCCAAACTCTTTAAATTTATCCTGTAAACCGGGCGCAATCATATGTTCAACCACTTCGCCGAAACGTTTTGTTAAATCTCCGAATCGCCTGTTATAATCCTTTATCTGCTGATCTGTTTCTTTCTGTTGCTGGGCATTTTCTCTCTGTAGTTGGGAAGTTTCACTTTGTAGTTGAGCGGTTTCCCTATGCAGTCGGGCAGTTTCTTTTGTTATTTCTTTTATCTGCCGGTCTGTTTCTTTTGTTATTTCTTTTACAATCTGGGCAATTTCCTTTTGCTGTTCCCGGTTTTCCATTAAAGCTGCCCATACTTGCTCAAAATCTAGACCTCTGGGGTATGTTAATTGTGTTTGCGCATTTCCCATTTAAAACTCCTGTATTTTAACTATACAATTATTTAGGATTTTTTCAATTATTATAAGCAAGAGATAAACCAATATTTCTTATATACGTTACAAAAAATAAATGATGATTAATTTAATCAATATCCGTCAGACATGGCGCGGTTTTGATCGCGCTGGTAAAGTTCCTGGTATACAAAGCTGCGGTTTTTAAGTCTTTCCTTAACTTCCTGGGTAAAGGGCATGTGGCGCCAGAAGGTGCCCCGGACATCTTTGTCAAGTTTTTGTATACCCTCGGCTTCTTTTGTCATCCACATGATATAGTCACGGATAAAATATTCTTTAATATCACCTTTCAATTTATTGGACTGGAACCACTGGTAGTAATGTCCTGTAAGCCCTTCTTCCATCCAGTAGAAGGACGCTTTCTCCTTTGCTACCTGCCAGCGAAGATCTGCAACCGCTGTAAGAATGGCAAGGTATAAATTTCTTGGATACATCGGAACAACAATGCGCCCGCGGCTTGTTGCGCGGTTAAAGCGATCAAAGGGTTCCCAGCAAAAACCCATATCGCCGTAGGTGGGTATTAACAAAACAAAGGGAGCTATTCTGTTTAACCTGTTTTTATATATGCGGCAGAACGCTTCTTTATCGATGCTTTCTATCCTTGCAAGCATGGAAATAACGTTTTCGCGCAGGCCTACTTCATTTGGAGTACTGTGAAAGTATTCGGCCATAAGCACCGGAAAGTGATTTCCCTGCCGCCCGACTGTCATTTTTGCCATTTGACGGATGGTATCAAACTCGGTATCCAGCGCTCCTATGTCAACTGTAACCGAGCCGCCTTCGGCTTCAAGTTTTTCCTGCAAGTGATGTACGTCAGCTTCGGCGCCTGAAAAATCCTTTATGCTTAACTGCAGTTCATGATCATTTTTAAGCAGCTGCTTTAACAGGTTTTGAACTTCATTTATTGACGCTTTTTGACTTTCAGAAAAGCAATCACTCAAATCATTTAGTTCAGGTAAAGGGATGCGTTCAAATATTCCGTTCATTCTGTCACGTATTATTTTTTCAATTTCGTAGCGCTCTCTGTCTTTTGCTTTTAGTATTGATCTTGAGCCGTCAAGCTTTCCCTGGGCTTTTTCCAGCAGCGCCTGTAATTTAGTCTGAGCGCTTCCCCTGACTACTCTTACTTCATCCGTACTGGACGGGCGCATTTTTGACGTACCAACTCCATGAAGCCATTCATCTATGTAATAAACGGGCTGATCCAGTGTGTTATCATCAACAACCTTGCTGAAAAAATCCCTTGTCTCTGCGCTGATAAACGAAGGATGCAGTATACCGAAACGAAGAAGATATTTTTTAGGTGGCGGCAGTCTTCCGGCGGATTTCCGCCCAACATTTAAAAGGAACTCCCAAAAGGGTGACATAAACTGCTGACGAAATACGCTGCGATCTTTTGGATCTTTGGCTGTAAGATATTTTTGTAAAATACTATGCACTCTTTGCGCAATATCACCTTCGTTGGAAAGAGCAGTTTTATAGTAATTTGGATCGTTATAAAAATTATGACCTTTTTCTTCAAGGCGCTTTGTTACCTGCGGAAATCCGGAAGTTGTAAGATCAACTTCTCCCCCCGAGGCGCTTGATATATCTGAAAAATCATTTTGATTTTTATCGCCGAAAATATCGCTGAAATCCGGAAGCGGCCCGCTCCCGGAGCCTGCGGTACCCAATAAAGCGGCAAGTTCAGGATCCATATCTCCGTGCAATGCTTTTTCAGCCATAAACTAATGTTAATTCTTTTTATTCACGCTGTCAATTGCAAAAAAATGTTTTAAATTAATGCGTCTAAATCAAACTCGCCTGCAGTACAGGGAACTGTCACGCCCCAATTTTCCAGCACTTCCGGATGAAGTTCGCCGAAAACACCAACAGGTTTTTCCTTGTAAATAATGACAGCCGCTCTTCCGGGAATAAAGCGCGGGTCCTGTGATTCCGCCAGATCGTATTCGCGCGAAAGATAATAAAACAGCGTTTGCAGTTCCGCAGCGGCTGTATTAAAATTTGCATCGGTTCCTGCGTGCAAAAAGCCTGCAAACTGACGTGTTTCGCTTTGGTAATTTTGCGAGCCGTCAATCCAGGCAACTTTTCCAACCTCAAATATTTTGTGAGGGTATACCGAGCGTCCGGAGATCGATTCGCTTATCATAAGCGAGGCTATCACAGTATCGCGTACATATTCATAATTTTCTGTCATCGGGTTAAAGATGCGGATGATTTTTTCGCCGCCGGAGTGCATGTTATCTACAAGGTCTTTGCGGGAGCCAAGATAATTGTATATCATTTCCTGATAACCCATTCCGACAAGATGCTCCTTAACCTGTCTTGAAAAAAGAGTGATGGGAAGAAGCCGTCCTACAGTGGAATCCGACGGGCGCTCCGGTTTAAAAGAGCCAAGAGAGCGGCCTATCATTATATCCTCTGCGACATCTGCGGCATGAAGAAAATCGTTGCGGTACTCCGGCGGATATGCGCGCACTCCCTCTCCCTTATCTGTCTGGCCTCTCTCTGCATCGCGGGTAATCTCCGCTTTTACGCCCATGCGCGCAAGAGCCTTGATGCATTCATCTGCATTTAATTTTTCACCAAGAAATCTTTCTACCCTGTAAAGCGAACAGAAAACCGGCTCCTGGAAGTAATAAGGGGTAACAATGTTTTTGCCAAAGGGCGTATCAAAGTCATATTCAATTTCGACAGGTTCAATTTTAAAACCGTTATCAGCCAGATCGCATGCAACTATCGAGGCTGCCAGTGTGATTAAGGGAAGATCTGTGCCTGTAATCTCTACAAAGACTTCGCTGTCGCCGATCTGCACCGAGCCTAAATCACTTGAATTTATGATTGGCGGATAAGAGAGAATCTTTCCTTCCGAATCTGTAAGAAGCGGATGAATTGCCTCATGTTCCTGAATGAAGGCAAACTCCTTTCCCTTCGGGTGCTGTTTAAGGATTTCTCTTAAGGTAAGATTTCCTTCCCATTGAAGAGGTTCAAAGGAAACAGAATCGGGATCCGCGCCCTTGTATATTATTGGCCATTTAATGCCAGAGGCAAGGCGGTAAATTCCCATCGACATGCTGCGCCGTTTTCTTCCGAAATTCCAGGCAAGCTTTTCCTGTGTCTGGATTATATCGCGAAGCATGGGGTCTGTTATTGTTTTGCCGTCTGACAGGCGCGCAATAAATCCTGTAAGATAGGGTCTTACCTGTTTTACGCTTGCTTCTACTTTAACTTTGCAATCTGCTTTTTTTACATCACCCGGACGTGAAAAAAAGGAATACTCCGGTATTTTGCCGCCATCATATATCCGAAGCTGACGGGCGCAGCCTGCAGTTCCCCAAAGATCAGGGCGGTTTGTATCATTTAATTCAATTTTGAGTGTTCTTTCTGTATCCGGCCCGCTGTCTGCAGACCAGATTTCCGAATCCAGCTCGGCTTTTGCGCATGTAAGAGCCTCTTCAAATTCATCCCTGCTTTTCCAGCGGCTTTTTCCGTCCGGACAGCCTGCAAGAGTATAAAAAACCTGCTCGTTTACTTCAATTTTTGGCATATACGGCATTATATTGATTTATTATGCGCATGAAAAGGTGTCTCTTTAAGTTTATCCTCTTGCCAAAAATTGATTGTATCTGTCATAATAAAAATAATTAATTTTAATTTTTTACGGAGGAAAAAAATGAAGAAAATTACAGCTATTCTATTAGTCCTTGTACTTGCTTCCTTAATGGTAGTAAGCTGCGGCGGCAGCGGTGCAACATTGATTGGTATTGCCATGCCGGAAACCCACGTATTACGCTGGGTAAAAGATGGTAATTCACTCAAGGAAGAAGCTGAAAACCTCGGATATCGCGCAGAACTGCAGTTCGGCGATGCAAATCAGGGCACACAGAATCAGCAAATTCAGAGCTTCCTTACCCAGGGAGCAAAAGCGCTTATCGTTGGTTGTATCAATGACGGCGTAGCTCCGGTTATTGCAGAGGCCGGACGTGAAGGCGTAGTAGTCATTGCCTATGACCGTATCATTCCCAATTCAGGCGATTATGATTATTACATCACCTTTAACAATTTCAAGGTTGGTGTTCTCCAGGCAGAAAGCATTGTAGCAGGCCTGAATCTCAGAGCCGCTTCAGCAGCAGCGCCGAAATACATCACATTGTTTGCGGGCTCTCCCACAGACGGCAATGCGTTCTTCTTCTTTGACGGCGCAATGAGCGTATTGAATCCCTTCATCGACAACGGATCACTTGTTGTTGTAGGCCCCTATCCCAAAACATCCGCTGACAGGGCAAACTTCCAGAGAATTGCAACAGAAAACTGGCAGGCTCCTATCGCCAAGACCCGCATGGAAAACCTTCTTAGCAACGATGCACGCAACTACACTTTAGATGCAGTACTGGCCCCCAATGATACATTGGCCCGCGCCATCATCGAAGCGTTAAAAGCCGATGCTAAATACCGCGGCAACCTGCCTGTAGTAACCGGCCAGGATGCGGAATTTGCATCAGCATTATCAATCAAAAACGGCGAGCAGTACAGCACAGTGTTTAAAGACACAGCAAAACTTGCAGAAGCCGCAGTCATTCTTGCTGATCAGGCTCTTAAAGGCCAGCCCATCAATATCCCCGGCGCAGTTCTTGCCTCCGGCGATCTCAGGGAAATCGGCAACACAGGCGTAAAATATGTTCAGGCATTCCTTTTAGATCCAATTCTTATTACAAGAGACAATCTCGATGTACCGGTAGAAGCAGGATTTTATGAAAGACATGAAGGCGTTCAGTTGTTGAATTAGTTTGATTTATTGCCCGGCTGTCCTTTGCAGCCGGGTATTTTTTATTTAAAAAACCTCTGCTCCGGAGGATTTATGAGCGAATACATACTTGATATTGAAAATCTGACAAAGGAATTCCCGGGTGTAAGGGCTCTTGAAAATGTAAGTTTAAAAATTAAAAAAGGCGAAATCCATTCTTTATGCGGAGAGAACGGCGCAGGAAAATCAACATTGATGAGCTGTATCTCCGGCGTTTATCCAAGAAACAGTTACGAAGGCAAGGTATTATACAAGGGACGCGAAACAAATTATAACAGCGTCAAGGACAGCGAAAACGAAGGTCTTGCCATTATCCATCAGGAGCTGGCGCTCAGCCCCTATCTGTCAATTTATGAAAATATTTTCCTTGGCCACATGGAAACCAAATTTGGAATAATTAACTGGAATAAATATATAAAAGAATCAAAGAAGTATCTTGATATTGTCGGCCTTAATGAAGCGCCGCAAACTGTCGTAAGTAAACTTGGCGTGGGAAAACAGCAATTGGTGGAAATTGCCCGCGCCTTGTCAAAAAAAACAGAGCTGCTCATTCTTGATGAACCTACATCGTCCCTTAATGATGATGAGAGTGAAAAGCTGCTCGATCTGATAATTGAATTTAAAAACCAGGGTATTACCTCGGTTATAATTTCACATAAATTAAATGAAGTGCTGAAAGTTGCAGATACTGTAACCATTCTTCGTGACGGTAAATCCATCAGCACCTATGATGTAAAAAATGACAAGCTGACAGAAGAAATGATAATCAAGGACATGGTAGGGCGCGATTTAACACAGCGTTTCCCGGAGAGAAAATCATCGCCCGGCGAAACTGTAATGGAAGTAAAAAACTGGACTGTTTATCACCCGGACTATCATTCTATAAAAGTTGTGGATAATATATCTTTTCACTTGCGCAAAGGCGAAATACTTGCATTCTGCGGCCCTATGGGTGCAGGACGCACTGAATTAATGATGAGCCTTTTCGGAAACTCTTATGGTTTTAAGAGTGAGGGAGATTTGTTTATAAACGGAAAAGCGTACAAGTTTAATAGTCCGCATGCCGCTATAGCTTCAGGGCTTGGTTATATTTCCGAAGACCGCAAAAGTCTTGGGCTTGTCTTAATTCAGGATATAAAAACCAATATTGCATATTCAAGTCTTGGCAGAATTTCCAAATACGGAATTGTAAACAGCCAAAAAGAAATAACAGAAGCGGAACATTACAGAAATGAATTAAAAATAAGAACTCCTTCCATTAATCAGATTGTCCGTAACCTTTCAGGCGGAAATCAGCAGAAGGTTGTTGTAAGCAAGTCATTGATGGCAGATCCCGACATATTGATAGTAGATGAGCCGACCCGCGGTATTGATGTAGGCGCTAAAACGGAAATCTACGGAATTATGAACGACATGATTGCAAACGGAAAAAGCATTATTATGATTAGCTCAGAACTTCCGGAAGCGCTTGGCATGGCGGACAGGATATATGTTATGAACGAAGGAAAAATAAAAGGGGAGCTTGCAAAAGAAGAAGCTACCCAGGAAAAAATAATGCATCTTGCGTTAGTTGGATAAGGTAATTAAGGAGAGATAAATGAGCGATAAAGTTGTCCGGACAGCCGATATTAAAACCCTGATAAAAAACAATATCAGAAGTTATTCCATGATTATCATCCTGCTGCTGATTATGATAATTTTTGCTCCGCTGACAAACGGCAGAAACTGGAGCGAAAGAAACTTTACAAACATCTTTTTCCAGTACAGTTATGTTTTAATTCTTGCAGTCGGTATGGTCATGGTCATTATCGTGCAGGGAATTGATCTTTCTGTCGGTTCTGTCTGCGCTTTTGTCGGCGCCTTAAGCATGTTCATTTACAATACCGGCATTGGAATGCCTGCTACGCTGATACTTTCCCTTGCAATGGGTGTAGCTGTCGGCGCTTATCAGGGTGTGTGGATTGCCTACGGAAAAATGCCGGCTTTTATAGTAACCCTGTCCGGGATGCTTTTGTTCCGCGGCCTTACATACATTATTACAAATGTAAGTCCTGTAATCCCCACAGATAACGGATACTCGCTTCTTGCCACAGGAATCCTGGATGAAGTGATGGGGCTTGAAAAAATCGGGCCGTACTTTCCCATGTCGTTTATTATTGCATTGTCTTTACTTATTATTTTCTTTTTAACAGAGTTTTCTGCGCGCAGAAAAAAAATTGAAAATGATTTTGAAGTAATACCCCTGTCTCTTTTTATTGTAAAGCTGGTACTTGTAAGCATTATAATGCTTGGCCTTGCAGAACGTTTTGCCCGTTTCCGGGGCCTTCCCATTGTAGCAATAGTTTTGGGTATTACCGTATTTGTTTTTAATTTTATTCTGAGCAACACGGTTCTTGGACGTTATATTTACGCAGTCGGAGGCAATCCCCGTTCGGCAAAATTATCGGGAATAAACTCGGAAATGGTTACGTTTATCGTCTTCTGTTTTATGGGCGGAATAACAGGTCTTGCAGCCGTTGTCTCTACAGGTTATATGAACAGCGCCCTTCCCCAGGCCGGCAACCTTTTTGAGCTTGATACGATTGCAGCGTGTTATATCGGCGGCGTCTCGGCAGGCGGCGGAATTGGCACTGTAATTGGCGTTATTGTAGGCGGCCTTGTAATGAGCTCCATCAACAATGGCATGTTATTGATGAACCTTGGCACTCACTACCAGCATGTCGTAAAAGCTTTAATTCTGCTTCTTGCGGTTTTCTATGATGTATACACCCGCCGCAAAACAGGACTTGGATAATTTTAAAAAGGCAGCCTTGTTCGGGCTGCTTTTTTTTATGTAATCCGGGCTTTTACCCTTTTTGTCATTTCTTTAAAAGCCTCTCCTTCTTTCTGAACAAGGCGGATAAATTGATTATCTTCCGGTTTTCCAAGCACTTTTTCCAGTTCCGCCTTGTTGCGGAATGTAGAAGCCTTAAATGAGTTTTGATAATCCTTTGCCCTGCTGTCATAGATTTGCTTTTCTATCCAGATACGGATTTCACATCCTGCGGCAAGATCTTCTTTAAAAGCGCAGGCATCCGCCGTTCTTTTTGGTTCTCCAAGATATGCAAGAGTTGCCCAGGCATGACGGCTTTTATCAAGGGGGTATTGTTTATCCCAGCAATCATAAACACTGTGAATCTCATCCCAGTTTTTGTACATCCCTTCGCCGGTATTTTTGCGAAGTTCATCCACGCGGAAAGAAGGAACAATCTGTCCGCCAATGTTTACCCAGTCCTTCACTCTTTCTTCCGTATCAAGTAATTTGCATAAATCATTAAAACCAAGTTCCGGCTGCGAATCAAAATATTCCGCAATTGTTTTTACAGCGTAATAAAGCAGCATCTGCCTGTATGAAACAATTGCTTCATGCGGCTTTATTATCACCTGTCCTCTTTTGCTGTTTTCAAAATGATGGCAGGAAATTTTCCTTGCGCCTTTGTCCGCCTCCGTGTCTTGCGGTAAACCGCAATCACAGCCGCCTGTTTCAATGAGCAGTCCGTTAATTAAAGATATGGCGGCGATAATTTCTTCTGCTGTATCCGGCGCAAGATAATCGTATTCTATTCTCTGCACTTTTATTTTTCTCTTATCGCGGTTTTTTGATTTCCATGTGTTACGCTCAAGCGCGTAAAGATTGTGCATCCAAAAATATGCAGGCATGACTTCCAGCCTGTTTTTATAAACATTATTATTAACAAGCGAAAACGGCAGGGGGATGTTTAGTTCCGCCGGATACTCGCCCTTTGCAATAATTACAAACGATGAGAAAACGCTTGAGTGTTTAAGGCTTACTGCAAGTCCCGGCCAGAAACCTCTTTTTGCGCGTATTTCGCCGTCATTTGCGCGGCTGTTGTGATTGCTGCCTATTGTGGCTGCCGCCGCCATGTTTGACATTCCCTGAACAAGACTGGCTATTAAAAATGAATTATTGTGGTGTTGTTCATGCACAGGAAAAATTAAGTTATTGAGTATCTCACAGCATGACACTGTGGAGTTATCTCCCAGTACAGAATGAATCAGTCTTGCCCCGTACTTTAAATTACATTTCCTGCCCATTACAAAACGCACAGCCTTGGAACCGTAAAAAACATTACATGCGTAACCCACAATGCCGTTCACCATTTCCACACCCTCGCCTATCTGCGTCGGCTCATCTTCAGATGACAGGATTGTAATGTTTTTAAGTTTGTTTGCGCCTTTAATGTATGCGCATTCTCCCACTTTTGTATCTTTTATAATGGAACAGCTCTTTATAACACAGCCGTTACCTGCAATTCCGTAGCTGCCCCGGAATGCGCCTGTCTGTCCGTTTGCCTCACAGGTGATATTTCCGTATTGATTCTGCGTAATCTCCGCCAGTTTATCAGTCAGATTAGTATCATCACGGTAGGCTGCCCAAAGATATGCATCTGCCGCTATCATGCTCTCAAACGGCAGAATGGATCTTCCGCCGGCTTCGTTCATAACATCGATCCAGACCCTCACTTCTTCGTCTTCACCGTCTTTAACCGCTCCGTTGCCGAATTTTGCGTGGTTTGTTGTTTGCATTTCATTTACTTCGGAGATTATGCAGTTGTTCCCGATAATATAATGAGAAATAAAAGCGCAACTCTGTATCGCCGTGTCATCGCCAATGTCACAGGAAATAATTGTGCTGCTGCGAATACCTGCGGGTATGCAAAAATCATGATGTTTCAGTAAAACATTCTGCAGAGAGCCAATTCGTACAAGACCGTAAAAGCTGGAATCGCGGATCAGAAGCGGTTCAAAAGGATCGCAGACTAAAAAATTATCCCAGTTTGGGCAATGGTTTCTGTTTTTTTCAAGTATTTCAATTTCTTCTGATTTTAGTTTACGCCAATCACCCGGCTTTCTGTAAAAAAACTTCTGCTGCTGCGCATTTCTGATCCAGTATTCATCTGCGCCCTGCGGAAGATATAAGGCAGGAATAAAATCATAACCGTGGCGATCCAGCGGCAGAATATTCTTTGCTTTCATGGCTTTTATTATAAAGTAAAATCAGGTGTCAGTCACTACGCAGCACGGAGATCGTAAAAATCCCCCAAAACGACATATAGAATTGCAGAACCAGAAAACCTTCAGCACATCTCAATAATCCTCAATCACTTAAATACCTTGTCATGAATTATCCCGCCATGTTTAATAACCCCAATGGCGATGCGGAACCATTAAAATCGGCACTAACAGTAGTTTTAATTCAACTTATACACTAACCGCCGCTGATGCAGGAAAAATTATAACTGTAGTTGTTACCTGCTCGAATAATTCCGGCGATGTTACCAGCGCTCCGTTTGGTCCTATAATTAGCACACCTGCACCCATCTTCATAACTGTTACAAATATACCAAGCAGATACATTGCTGGAATGCCCTTTTTAGACTCCTGGGATGGCGAAAATGCTTATTCTGATGCTACAGCTATACCTGGTACAACAGCAACATTTCAAATGTTTTGGATCTGGGGCCCAAATAGGGATTATACATTTAATAATCCGGGAACTTACGATGTAGTGATAGTACTTTACGATGGTTCACGTCAGTTCGAGTACATAGCTCCTGGCGGAAACATTACAGCAGGACAAAATTCTATACCGTTTTCGGTTTTCACAATTGGACCTTTGCTCTTACAGGTTTCACAAAAAGATGAATATCGTTTTATAATGTAAATTATCTTGTAACTCCGTATCCAGCAATGATATAATTGGTTTATAAATTATATATTGATTTTACATGACTGGGCGGAAGCCGCAAATTTAAATTGAACGTCAGGATATTAAATCCTGTCTTTATAGATTATATTACACCAATAAGGATATATAATGATGAAAAAATTATCACAATTTTTCATGCTTTCCATTTTAACTGCAATAATTACAATTTCATTAACAGGATGCGCCAGTTTAATGTTTGGCGTTAATATAAGAACGGATGCTAATATATCATCTGTACGGGCCGGCGGAACTATTAATTTAAGATCATCCGGACGGGATATAGTTTGGACGGTCAGTTCAACACCGGACGGCACAGGGATTGTAACAGACGGAACATTTATCAGTCAAAATGGATTGCTCACAGTATCTATTTATGAAACTGCGTTAAACCTCTATGTTATAGCAGCATCCAGAAGGGATGGTTTTTCAGATACAAGGCAAATAAGGATTGTTACTGTAACAGGAGTGACCGTTAGTCCTGTAAATCAGGTAGTAGCGCTTGGCAGAACAGCCCAGTTCGGAGCGCAGGTCACAGGAACAAATAATCCTGACCATGCCGTAACATGGAGAGTAGGTTCGAATGCTGCCGGTACTGGCTCTGTTATGCACGGTACTTCCATCAATGCTAATGGAACGCTGACGGTAGCTGTTAATGAACCATTAAGGACACTCTATGTTTTAGGTACATCCATTGTAGATCCATCAAAGTCCAATAGTGTTTCAGTTACTGTTGTTGTACCAACTGTAACAAATGTGGTAGTTGGTCCTCCAAACCAGTCAATAAGAGCCGGCGGCAGACTTCAATTCCAGGCTTCTGTAATGGGAACTTATGATCCCGACCAGTCAGTAACATGGAGAGTAAGCTCAAATGCCTCAGGTACCGGAACTGTTACGCCAGGAACCAGTATCAATTCCAGCGGACTGCTTACAGTTGCCGGCAATGAGTCTTTGCAGATTCTTTATGTCATTGCAACATCAATTTACGATCCTGCAAGATCCGGTGTTATTGCAGTATCGATAGTCATCCCGACTGTGCAGCATGTATCGGTAGGTCCTTTAAATCAAACAGTATCAGCCGGCAGCGTAATACAGTTTCGTGCATCGGTTACAGGCACAAACAATCCTGATCCTGCTGTTTTGTGGCGTGTTAGTTCAAACGCGAACGGCACAGGTGCCGTTACGGCAGGCACTGTAATTGACGGTAACGGAATACTTACAGTAGCAGCTAACGAAACGGCAAGAACTCTCTTTATTTTTGCAACCTCTGCATTTGACCAGACAAAATCAGGCAGTGCTTTTGTAAATGTTCTTGTGCCTGCTCCTGCGCCGGAGCCTCCCGCACCGCAGCCTGCGCCGTCTCCAAGGCCAACTCCCCCGCCGCAGCCTACTCCACGGCCGCCTGTACCAACGCCAACTCCGCCACCTGTACCGACGCCGCCACCAACGCCGACGCCGCCACCAACGCCGACGCCGCAGCCTACGCCGACTCCGCAGCCTACACCTACTCCGCCGCCACCTACACCAACGCCGCAGCCTACTCCAACTCCGCCACCTGCGCCAACGCCGCAGCCTACTCCAACTCCGCCACCTGCGCCAACGCCGCAGCCTACACCGACGCCGCAGCCGACACCAACGCCGCCACCTGCGCCAACGCCGCAGCCTACGCCGACTCCACAGCCTACACCGACGCCGCAGCCTACACCAACGCCGCAGCCTGTTCCTACGATAACCAGCGTAACGGTGAGTCCTTCAAGCCATACGACATTAACTAACAGAACCATTCAGTTCACTGCTTCGGTTGCCGGGACAAATAATCACAACAGTTCTGTAATATGGAGCGTAACAGGAGCGTTTTCATCCAGGACCAGCATCAGCGCAAACGGCCTGCTTACAGTAGCGCCTAACGAATCTGCGACAACTCTGCGTGTCATAGCAACTTCTGCGGCGGATCCTTCCAAGACCGGTTCTGCAATTGTAACGATTCGTAATAACAACGAAAATCAGAATCAAAACCAGGGGAATCAAGGGAATCAAGGGAATCAAGGGAACCAAGGTAACCAGGGTAACCAAGGGAACCAGGGGAATCAAGGCAATCAAGGTCAGAACCGGTGACCGGCTTAAACTGACATCAACCTGTTTCTCTTAACATATCGCTTGCAGCGATAACATCGCATCCTGTTCTGGATATATTCGGAATGATAGTATCTCCGATTCTTTTTCTTTCTGTAATTATCACTTTTGACAATACACGGACTATTTTTTTTACTTTGTTCTTCGGAACTTCTCCGTTTGTTCTGACTGACAGAAATGGAGTATCCGGAAAAGCTGTTTTCATCATTATCATAAGCGAGCGGGTAGGTGCTGTCAGCCCGTCTATTAAATGCTTTACGCCTTCATTGCATTTATTACCGGAAAAAACATATTTCCCTTCTATAACATTAATTGTTACACGGCATTCCAAATCACAGTTGATACACGTTATCTGCTTCATCTAAACTCCTTTTTACCGGAAAACCCGTTTCGCGGGAGATTATCGATTCCAAAAGCTGAAGATATATATCAAATATAATTATTTTTTTATATGCTTTGTAGTAAAATATTAATATTTATCGTATTTTATGTTTTGCTTAACAAACTGGCCGGCAGCGGAGATTGGATAACTTTTTTATACGCGTTGATTAACCGCCCCAGAGTTTTACTTTTTCCATTCCTGTTACAAGCAGCACATCCGCTGTTTCCTGTTCACTTAATTTGTCAATATTGCCGCAGGATTTAAACTCATCAATGCCTTTTAAAACAGAATCGAAACGCTGTTTAGTAATTTTATTTTTAAGCGCAAAGAACAGGCAGACAGAAAGGAGTACAAGAGGAATAATGACAAACATCCATTTAATGCCCAGTACAACATTGCTTTGCGCGTAAGCTGCCGGATCAAAGTCTGTCATTTTGGCTTTTAATTCCGAGTATCTGTTGTGATCAAAACCGAGCGCCTGAAGCCCAAAACCCATCAAAAGGACTGCAATTCCGCTTGCAAATTTGCGAAGGAATGTTGTCATTCCGGAATAAAGGCCTTCCCGGCGTTTACCGGTGCGTATTTCATCAATATCATAAACATCGGTAAGCATCGACCATGTGGAAAGATTGCCTGCAGACGAACCAACTGCAATCAGCGCTGCAAGTATACAGAGGATTATTAAAGGAACGCCTGCATCCAGCCATATAAATACAAATGTAGAAAGTATCCATACAGGTATACCGATATAAAGCGGAAATATTTTCCCTTTCTTTTTCGCGATGGCGCCCTGTACGGCCATTAACAGCATTGAACATACCAAAAGCGTGCCTACAATTAATTCATAATTCCTGTACTGCAGGACAACAATATCGATATAAAAAATAAACAATGCCAGAACAAGATCAACTGCTATCTGAAACGAAATAAATATCCCAAGTAAATTTCTGTATGCGGCATTTGAAAAAACAGACAGCCAGGTTTTGATTGTTATTTTCTCAGGAGGAGGAAGATTTTTTCTCTCCCTTGTTCCCCAGAAAGTAACAAGCCAGCATCCGCCGAAAACTGCACCGAATATAAGTCCCATAATAAGATAACCGGGAATTTGCTGAGGCCCGTTTTGATCGCCTCCTGCCGATTTAATTATAATACTTGGTATGACTGCGCATATCAGCGCGGCGCCTCCGGAAAAAATCATCCTGAATGTTGTAAAACTTGTCCGCTCATTATAATCAGATGTCATATCCGATAAAATTGCATTATAGGGAACCATTACAATACTGAATACAGTTCCAAAGAACATGTATGAAAGCGTGTAGTAAATAATTTTTGCAATTTCACTTTGAATGCCGAAGGAATAAAAAAGCATGACAAAGGATATGTAAACGGGAATTACGCCTATTAAAAAATAAATTCTTCTTCTTCCGAATTTTGAACGGGTTCTGTCGGATATTCTTCCCATTATTGGATCTGTTATTGCATCCCAGAGCCTTCCTATAAAAATAACTATTGTAGTTGCAATAACGGGCAAGCCTTCAACTAAAACAAGAAAATTCATGAAAAGAAGGCTGAAAATCATGAATGCGCCGCCGCCGAAAATATCACCGCTTGCGTAACAAAGTTTATTAAAAAGAAGGTTTGACTTAAGTTTGCCGTTCATTTTCTAAGTATATCATTAATTTACCGGACATGCAAAAGCCATCTGATACCGGAGGAAAAACGAAAGCCTGCAGAAAAATCGGAAGCTAAATCAAAAGTGCGGTTATCGCTGAAGTATGACTGCCATGCCGCTTCGATATAAGGAGAGAAATCTCCGCCCGCTGATTTAAATGAAAACGGCGCTGCAGTTATACCAACAGTGCCAAGCCAGCTTGAGCCGCCTGAATAATAACGCTGTCCGTCTTCTGCAGGCAGTGTTGCTTCGCCAAAACTGAATACAGGGCCTGCAAAAATTCTGATTTGTTCGCTGGGCCCCCATGATAATGTTACAGGCAGACGGAAAACACCAAGAGCACCGTCATACTCCGGCCGTACTTCAACGCCGAAAACCATTTTAGTTCCAAAGGTATAAGTCTCTGCGCCAAGGCAAAGCTGGGACGAAAAACCGCGTACCAATTCGCCGCCTTTAAGAAAACCATTCCATGTTGGCGCAATTGCAGCTCCAACAAGGAGCCGTCCATTGCTGCTTTCCTCAGGCGGACGCATTACAGGTCTTTCGATCTGCGAGCTTGTCTGTCCGGATGTTTGTTCGATAGAGGGACTGGAAGATGCAGCTGCGCTTGCAACGCGATTGTTGCCGTCGATGTTAAAGGGAGTAGATTGAGGAAAGGCGCGGCCTGCTCCTGCAAAAGCCTGCGACCAGTACTGCTCATCAAGGCTGGAATATATAACTCCTGTTTTGGAACCGGCGGAAGCGGAATGAATGAAAACACGTTCTCCAAGGTACAGCCCGACATGGGTAATATTTCTTGTTGAATTGGTTCTGAAAAAAAGCAGGTCGCCGGGTTGAGCTCTGTCATAGGGTATTCTTGCCGTCCATGTGTAAAGGCCGGAGGCAGAACGCGGCGTTGTTACCCCAAGCGCATCCCTGAAACTAATACCAATAAAACCTGAGCAATCAAGGCCTGCCGGCGTCATCCCGCCGTAGCGGTAGGGAGTACCTAAATATTTTCTTGAAGATTCAATAACTTTCAGCCGCGCATCTATATATGCTCTGTCTTTTTCATCTGCAGATGCTGATGATCTGGGCGCAAGGGCGAATCCTCCCTCAAGAGGCGCGGCAAAGAGCCCGGAGATGCAAAAAATCATCATGACAAAAAAAAGCACTCTCACTATTGTCATTATCGGCAGAACACCGGACATTTTTGAGTACGACGGTTTTTTCGCTTGCTGCTGCTGTTTCATGACGAGCTTAAAAATCAATGTCTTGCTTTGGTCTTTTATCCAGCGCCTGTTTAAGCGCATCCATGTTTAACCCGGTTCCGACGCCGCCCGGCTGCAGTTCTTCTGCGCTTATTTCAAGTTCAAAAGGACGGCGCCCTACATGTTCACTGTAATGGGCATCCGATGAAGTTATTAACGGATATTTTAAAGTGTTTAAAGGCAAACTGCTGAATGTATCAAAGGGCGGAATGCGGACACATTCCATTGCAGCCCAGGGGCCGTCTACCACAATCCCAAGCTGACTTGTCATTGAGAAAGCAGTTCTGTCCACATGAGCGGGGATTACAATACCGCCGTACTCGGATACCTTCCCGCCGATATTATCAATGGAAATTGCAAGCGGATTTATAAGGTAATACTCAACTTCGCCTTCAATATTATCATCTTCATCTACATAAACCTGATCCCCTGTTTTTTCGGGGTTATTTAAAAACGGCGTAAGTATCGAATAGGCATATTCGTTAAAGGCCATGCAGTTTTCAAGATTTCCGAAAAGACAAAGCATGTGCACTTCTTCGCTTGTAGTAGCTTCCATTCCAAAGATTGGAATGATGCCGTATAACGGACTGAGTTTTGCAAAGGCAGTGCAGTTAAGGCTGGAATTGTGATCTGTAAGCGCCATTAATTTAAGGCCTCTGGCCGCTCCCAGCTCAAGCAGGCGCCTTGGAGAAAGTTCCAGAGAACCGCAGGGAGAAAGACAGGAGTGATTATGAAAATCTGCGAGCATTCAATACCTCAAAATCTAAAAACCCTGCCCCGGAAGACAAATAAAAAAATGCCGGCATAGGGCAAAGCTTAATTCAACAGCCCCCACAACTTGCCGGAAACAGTAAATTGATTTTCCTTTGTGCGGATAACAGCGATACTTTCATCTTTTGCCGCTTCAAGCATGTCATCCGGAAGAGGACGCGAGTTGCAGATAATGATTACCGAAATATTTACAAGCGAAGCGACTGCCACGGTATTTTTATGAGCCTGAATTGTAATCAATGCGCCGCCGTCCTTGGCATATGCCATCACATCGGAAAGAAGATCCGACGTATAAGCTCCCGTCACTTCGACATCATCAAATTGAGTCTGACAAATTTCCGCGCCCAGAACAGCCGCCACTTCACTAATTTTCAAACTTCCCCCCCAGTGTCATGTAATATTCAGATGACACTAGTGTTCATCTTTGGAAGAATTTACAAATACTACAGAGCGTACTGTCGTTCCCTTTCCAAGCGCGGAATTAATCGAAAAATCATCAGAGACGCGCTTTGTATTTGCAAGCCCCATTCCGGCGCCAAAGCCAAGAGAACGGATATAATCATTTGCTGTTGAATATCCCTCTTTCAGCGCCTGGTTTACATCTTCAATTCCGGGACCTGTGTCCGCCGCCGTAATTATCACTTTATCCGGCAGAATTGAACAGCGCATAACTCCGCCGTTGGAATGAACAACCTGGTTTATTTCCAGTTCATAGCAGGCAATGGCAACGCGCCTGATTAATTTAGGATCGAAATTACGCTGTTTAAGCGCTTTCTTTATTTCGGTTGAGGCCCTTCCGGCAATCTCAAAATTATAGTGCGCAGTGGTAAATTCCATTTCTGAAAATGTTGAAGCTGCGGCACTTTCCGTACCTTTTTGCAATTTTTCCAGCCTTAATACTTCTCGGTTCATCTCGATTAACAGGTTACGAATCACATCAGTTGATGTAAGGATGCCGACTAGTTCGTTATTTTTATTCAGTACCGGAAAACGTCCGTATCTGTACTTGTTAAGATATGTTATTGCAAATGAGAGAGGCATATCGTCCTGCAAATGGATTACGTTCTTTGTCATCCTTTCTTCTACCGGAGAGTCTATATACCCCTTATCAAGCGCATTTATTATATCCTCGGTAGAAACAAGGCCTACTAAAAGATTACCCTCTGCAATAGGTACGCCTGCTATTTTGTTTTCCCTCATTATCGCCTGAATATGCCTCATGGTTTGCTTTTTTTCACCAATAAGGAGCGCGGAAGTCATTACATCTTTTATTTTAAGCTGATGGATAAGCTCCAGCACAACAGACGGAGCGTCCACGGTACTTAAGGGAATATCATCTAATCTTTCAGCCTGGCTCACTTCAACTCCTTTAACATGACAGCTTGTGTTTTTTACAGGTCAATATACATTTTAGCACAAAATAATTGAAAAAGAAACCTTTAAAAATTGTCAGACAAGCATGCTTTTCTTTACGCCTGTGACAGAGAGTAATTCCGCAACATTTTTTACACCGTGTTTTTCTGCGGATAATAAAACCAGTTTTCCGCATGTCATTGCATCGTCAAGAGCATTATGGGCATCATAAACAATGCCGAAATGTCCCGCCAGAGATGTAAGCGCGTGAGACTTTATCTGCGGCCAGGTGCGGCGGGAAAGACTGCAGGTGCAGAAATATGACAAAGTGCAGAGGGGCAGCTTGTACCAGGCCAAAACTGCTTTTAGTACGCCTATATCAAAAGAGGCATTATGCGCTGCCAATGCGGAATCACCTATAAATGGTTTTATCCCGTCGTCCCAAATATCCTTAAATCGGGGCGCATCTCTTACATCATCAACAGTAAGCCCGTGAATCCTTGTAAAATCGGGGCGAATGTAAAGTCTTGGCGGCCTTATTAACGAGTAAAAGGTATCAACCGCTTTTCCGCCGGCAAACCTGACAAGCCCTACAGAACAGGCGCTTTCCTGCGAGTACTTGGCTGTTTCAAAATCAATTGTTACAAAATCCAATTTATAGCTCCGATCTCATTAAAACATACTGTGTTAAAAGCCGTATTGCCTGACTTTTCCTAATTTGTTACATTATAACCATGGGATCGATTTGTGTCTTTGTTAACCAGAAGGGTGGTGTTGGGAAAACTACTTCGGCCATCAATATTGGCGCATACCTTGCGGAAGCAGGAAAATCCGTTCTTTTGATAGATTTTGATGCTCAGGCAAACCTCTCAAGCGGTATTGGCGCCAGCCCTTCAAAGCCCGGAATTTATGAACTGCTTTGCGATGATGTGACGGCGGAACAGGCAACAAAGAAGACAGTTATTAAAAATCTTGATGTAATTCCTGCAGACCGCGATCTTTCCGGAGCGGCAGTTGAACTAATCGATCAAAAGGAGCGGAACTATTTTCTTAAAAAAGCCATTGCTCCGCTGCGAAACAAGTACGATTATATTTTGATCGATTGTCCTCCGAGCCTTGGGCAGCTTACGATGAACGGACTTGCTGCCGCCGATTCTGTTTTAATCCCGATGCAGTGCGAGTATTTTGCCATGGAAGGGCTCCTGCAGCTTTTATTAACCGCCAAAGAAGTTCAGAAAGGTTTGAATCCTTCGTTAAAGATTGGCGGCATATTTTTTACAATGTACGATCCAAGAACGCGCCTTGCAAATGATGTAATAAAACAGGTAAGTTCGCATTACAAGGATACAGTCTTAAATACAATCATCCCGCGGAATATAAGGCTCTCCGAAGCTCCGTCTTTCAGAAAGCCAATTTCGCTTTACGATCCGCAGTGCCCGGGCGCAAGGGCTTACAAGGCGCTTGCTCAGGAAATTCTCCGCCGTGACAAATTATCCAAACAGGGAGACAAATAAATGGCGCGCAGAATTGGTCTTGGAAGAGGCCTTGATGCTCTTTTGGATAATAATGATGAACTCCAGGAAACAAAAGCTTTAAATGAATCAAGCTCTTCGCTTAATACTGCAGCAGTTTCCAGAAACAAAGCGCAGGACATTGTTCAGCTTCCTGTAAACAAGCTTGTACCGAACCCCGGCCAGCCGCGGAAAAATTTTGATGAAACAGAACTGCAGGAACTTGCGGACTCAATTAAAACATACGGCATCATTCAGCCTGTAATTGCAGCTAACGCAGGAGACGGCACTTACATTATAATTGCAGGCGAGCGCAGGACACGCGCCGCAAGGCTTGCCTCCCTGGAAACAATCCCAGTAATTATCCGCGATTACACAGATCAAAAACGCCTGGAAGTCTCTTTAATAGAAAACATCCAGCGCAGCGATTTAAATCCGATAGAAGAAGCCGCCGCTTATAAAAATTTGATGGACTTTTCGAATCTCTCGCAGGATGAGCTTGCGGTTAAAATGGGAAAGAACCGGTCTACAGTTGCAAATGCGCTGAGGCTTTTAAAACTGCCGGTTGAAATTCAAAAAAGCATAGAAGAAGGAAAGGTCAGTTCCGGACATGCAAGAGCCCTTCTTTCCGTTGCCAATGCAAAGGCAAGAGACAAGCTGTATAGGGAACTTCTTTCAAATGATTTTTCCGTAAGAGAAGCCGAAAAACGGGCGGCGGTTATAAATGCAGGCGGAAATGACGGAAAGGCAAAGAGCGCAAAAAACGACAAGGGAAAAAAACGCCCTCCGGAAATAGACGCCATGGCCGACAAATTCATAAGCAGACTGGGAACCAAGGTAGTTATAGAAGGGGACTTAAACAAGGGCCGTATTCACATTGACTATTATTCAATGGAAGATTTGGAAAGACTGTACGAAATTTTGGGCGGCTGAAAAATACCGGTTACAAGAAACTGCATTTTAGTTTATGAGCATTTCTTAAAATTATTTTTAGAGTTTCCCTAATGTTATATTCCAGTCGTTTTCCCGTCAGGGTACGTCATAAACATCAACGCCTTCTTTTCGTTTCAGGAAACTGGATACCCAATATGTAAGAGGTGTCATGAGCGCTTCAATTCCGCATTTTAAGATATAATTTGTTATTACAAGCGACCAGAATATTTCCCATCCAAAAACCCCTGTGATGGTTGCAATAAATACAAAAATAAATGTATCGAGAAGCTGGCCAACCAAAGATGAACTAATGGTTCTCACCCAAAGCATGCGGCCTTTCATTTTTACTTTTATTTTAGAAAGTATTGCAGCATTGGAAAACTCGCCGGCAAGGTAGGCAGAAAGGCTTGCAAGCACAATTCCGCCGTAACTCATTCCGCCAAGGATTGCATTGTATGCATTATTGCCGGCCTCGGCTTCCCAGAAAGCTTCCGGGGGCAATAAGCCAAGAACAAAGAAGACAAGTGTTGTCAGAGCCATCACCGCAAACCCTGTCCAGATAACTCTCCGCGCTGTCCGGAATCCGTAAACTTCAGTCAGTACGTCGCCAAGCACATACACCAAAGGAAACAGAATCGTGCCGCCGTCAAACGCAAGCGGGATAGAAAAAAGCAAAATACCTGTGTCAACAATTTTTGCCGAAGATGCAATATTACTGACAATTAGTATACCGACAAAGAAGGACGCAACAACATCAAGATATCTGAATGTAGTTGGCTGGGAAGGTGTGTTCATTTAATATGCTCCTTGTTTTAATTCGTAGCAGGTTTTCAAGGTTACTGCTATTTCTCCGGGCGCGCTGCTCGGGATAAATCCCTCGCGCATCATCTATCTCGTTTACCTTTGACGTGCGCCACGCCGCGCTGACTTTTTCATCCGCACGCATGCGCGTGCTTTCTTGGGCGCCTTGTTTTGTTTATTAGCAGGTTTTCAAGGATACTGCTATTTTCCGGGCGCGCTGTTAGGCCCATTTAATTAATCCGCATCTGTACGGATGTATAAGCGCTTCATGCTTCGGCAGAATACGCACTGTATGTCCCTGCATGCCGGTGTCAACGCATTCAACGCGAACCTGATAAAGATTCAGGTTGCCTTCGCTTTTCAGCCATTTCATCTCCGCCTTTCTTGCGTCGGTTATATTGCTTGTCTGGCTTGATAAAGCGCCGTGGTAAAGTTCAACCTGCAATTCGTTAGTTGAAATGCTGCCAAGATCGAGGTAGGCAATTACATTTAGCGTGTCACCGCGCTGCATTACAGGTTTGGCATTGGATTCAACTTTTACAATCTTAAGGCTTCCCCAGGCTTGATGTAATTTGGAAAAATAAGCCGCCAGCGATTTAGCTTCGGCATAATCATCCTTGCTGAACCTGCGGTAATTTTTAAGGGCCGGAAAATAAAACTGATTCGAATAATCCATCAACATGCGATGACTCGACATAGACTGCCCTATTTCCTTCATGCAGTCTTTCATCATTTTTATCCATTCACGCGGCAGCCCGTCGCGTCCCCTGTCATAGAACATCGGAATGATTTCGCGTTCCAGAAGATCGTATAGGGATTTGCTCTCAATATCATCCTGGAGTTTTTCATCGATGTATTGTTCGCCGTGGCCTATTGCCCAGCCAACTTCGGGATTGTAAGCCTCATCCCACCAGCCGTCCAGGATTGAGCAGTTAAGTACGCCGTTCATTGCAGCCTTCATGCCGCTTGTGCCGGACGCTTCCATCGGACGGCGCGGGGTGTTAAGCCACACATCGCCGCCGGAAGTCAGGTATTTTGCGACATTCATGTCGTAGTTTTCTACAAATACAATACGGTTTGATACATCATATTTCTCTGCAAAATGAATTATATCGCGGATTAAATCCTTGCCGGGCATGTCGTGCGGATGCGCTTTACCGGCAAAAATTAACTGGATGGGACGGTCGTTATCTCTTACGAGCCGCAGCAAGCGTTCGGGATCGCGCAGGAGCAGATTGCCGCGTTTATAGGTTGCAAAGCGCCGTGCAAAACAAATAGTCAGCGCGTAAGGAGAAAGAACATCTTCCGCCTGACGGATACGCCTTTCCATGGCGCCGGTTCTCTTGTATTGTTCACGAACACGTTCGCGCACAAAGGCAACAAGCCTGTCACGGCGGCGCTCATGGGTACGCCATAATTCCTCGTCGGAAATACGATCCATCCGTTCCCATATTTTTAATTCTGTCGGCTTATCCTCAAAATGAGGGCCAAAATACCTGTCCAAAAGATTAAGCATACCGGAGGAAATCCAGGTACGCGGATGAACGCCGTTAGTAACATGACCGATTGGAATTTCATCAAGCGGAAGACCCGGCCATAATCCCTGCCACATTTCGCGTGACACTACGCCGTGGAGCTTTGCAACGCCATTGGCATAAGCTGCCATCTTAAGCGCAAGAACTGTCATACAGAAAGTTTCCCGCTCATCGTTTGCATCAACCCTGCCAAGACCAAGGAAATCCTTCCATGAGATTCCAAGAACCTGCGGCCACGAACGGAAATATTTATCCATCATCGGAATATCAAAACGCTCATTTCCTGCAGGAACAGGCGTATGAGTAGTAAAGATATTTGACGGCCAGACTGCCTCACGCGCTTCGTCAAAGGTGAAATTTTTCTCGGTCATAATTTCGCGTGTACGTTCAAGGCCGAGGAAGGCCGCATGGCCTTCGTTCATGTGAGTTGCGGCAGGATTTATCCCAAGTGCACGTAACGCACGGATGCCGCCGATACCCAAGAGAATTTCCTGCTGCATGCGCGTCTCTTTGTCGCCGCCGTAAAGGGCCGCTGTAATGTTACGGATATCCTGCGTATTTTCTTCGATATTTGTATCCAGCAAAAATAATGATGAACGCCCGACTTTTACTTCCCAAATTTGAGCAATAGCCTGCCGTCCCGCCAAATCCACAGTTATTTTTAACGGCTGCCCGTCTTTGCCGTTTCTTCTTTCTACCGGCATGTTGTACCAGTCATTTTCCGGATAACTTTCCTGCTGGAAGCCATCGGCATTCAGCATTTGTTTAAAGTAACCCTGCCTGTACAGAAACCCGATACCCACAAGAGGAAGACCAATATCCGAAGATGTTTTCATGTGATCCCCGGAAAGAATTCCAAGACCGCCTGAGTAAATCGGAAGAGAGGCATCCATTCCGTATTCCATTGAGAAATACGCTATCACATCCTGAGAGCTTCTGGCCCGATGATTGCTTTTATACCATGTTTCACCTTTTTTATAACGTTGAAACCTCTCATAAATTACATTTAAAGCAGCCAAATAGGAATCATCCTTGGCTGTCTGCGCAAGCCGTTCCTGGCTCACCATACCCAGAGTCCTTATAGGACTTTGCTGCGACCCGAGCCAGCAATCATAATCCAGCCTGATAAAAAGCTGAACCGCGTCATAATTCCAGGATAACCAGAGATTGCGGGCAATCTCTTCCAATGGCTTCAAAACTAATGGAAGTTTTGGCTTAACTGTATATGTGGATATGTTCATATATTGAGTTTATGAGGGGAAATGCTTTGTGTCAACGGTTTGTTGAGGTGTAAATTAATGGAAAATTTGTTAAATATAGAGGCAAAGCATATAATATATATTTTATTTAACTCCCTGGTCGATTGCATCAAACATATTTTGCATAAATTCTTCCAGTTTATAATCTTTAGTTCCGGATAAACGAGCTAATTCAACTGTTGCTAAACGCTGTGCCAATGAAAGCTCTTCTTCCCGGCGGCTGTAGGTTGCAATATCCATAAGAACTGTATCACCTTCTCCATTTCTGGTACTGGATGGCTTTATGATGGGTTTCATAATATATATATTAAGCCCATTTTTTACACAATATTCAACACATAATAATCTGCAAATTATGTAATTTTACCTTATTTCACTTTTTCCAACCCATGCATTTACCGCTAATATGACATTTTCTTTATCCGCCTGGCTGAGTTTAGACATACTTTTACATTATAACATTCGCTAATATCCAGATATAAAAACATTAATTTAATTTGACATTATTCCGTTAATAACGTAATATTACGTAATTAACGCAATAAAGGGTAGCATGAATAAATTTAAAAACAAAATGACAGAGCGAATATTTTCTGGAGAGCTTGTAAAAGAAATTCCGGTTGATGTCATAAGAAGAGCGATTATTAAGCTGACTATGGTTGAAGCTGCAACGAATATCCGGGAACTTGCTACACCGCCTTCAAACCATCTGGAAAAACTAACAGGCAGCAGAAAGGAGCAGTGGTCGATACGGGTAAATGATAAATATCGAATTTGCTTTAACTGGCATAACAACAGGGCCTGCGAAATAGAGTTTGTTGATTATCATTAAGGAAGGAATTAAATGGCAGAAAAAATAATAATTACTGTTGGAGATATTTTAAAAGAAGAATACCTTGATCCTATGGGGATTAGCGCTTATCGTTTAGCCCATGAAATAGGCGTTTCTACTTCTCTTGTATCGCAAATAATACGCGGCGTAACGGCTATCTCTGCTGATGTAGCATGGCGGCTTGGTAAATTTTTTGATACCAGCGCTCAATATTGGTTGAATATGCAGGCTTCTTGTGACAGCAGGAAAATTGAAGAAAAATATGCCAAAATGAAAATAGAAATTTCATCTTATAAACAATTTATCAAGGTTGCTGCAGGTTGAGTATAACTATTGTTCTTAAAACTCGTTATATACAGGTTGCGCTTATACAACAAATATAAATTATCCTACAACCGCTGTTGTATTATTCATTTTCTATCCAGAACGATACTGTATTATTATTTTGTAACGCATTGAATTTATATGTGGTTCCGCTTATAAAAGCTTGCTCTTCAAATGTATATTCTGCTGATTGTGTTGTTGTTGTTGCAATTGTTGGTCTTGTTGCTCTTTCATAACCAAGTATGTATCTCTCAAAAGCTAATTGTTCTGCACTAGGTCCAATTGTTGAAGTTGTACTTCTTGAATATCTAACTGTCACTGAATGTACACCTGCTTGTATATAAACTTCTTTTTCACTGATTTTGACCCCATTAATAGCAATAATAGTCAAATTATTACCTCCTTGAAAATCTACTGGATGGAATGGCAGGAGGTTATCATTATAAAACCAATCGTTGTTGACTTTTGTATAGTTGCCAGGTTTCATTTCATTTAAATAATAATACCCAGAAAAGTCACCAAAAATATAGCGGTTAAAAATAGTTTGCCGGAATTTGAATATATCTTCACCTGATTCTGTTCGCATATCAGGATCAATATCTGTTATTTTACCATAAATTATAACACTACTAAGAGGATTATCAGCGAATGCATAATTTCCAATATACTCTATGCTTTTTGGAATGTATATGGAAGAAATATTTTTATTTCTGGCAAAATTATCAAAACCTCTCATCCTATTTGAATTTATTGCAGCTATTCTAGTCACTACAATATCATCGATTGTTTCAGGGATCACTATTTCTGCTGAATCACCATGGTATTTTATAAGCGAAATTTCTTCCATCCTTTTTACAATTCTGCTTCCTCTATCATTCCATATTTCGATTTTTCTTATTCTATATGAAAATAATCCATCTTTAGTTAAAAACTCAGTTTCGTATCGTGGATTTGGACCAGAGGCACAAGCCAGCCCAAGCATAATAAAAACAGCTAAAGTCAATACCGCAATAACTCGCAGTGTCCATTTTCTCTTCATACATAACTCCTTAAAGTTAATTTTTTATATTGTTACCTTCAATAATTATTTCACTTCTCAATATTTTCATATTATTTATTAATATTTCAATGTTCCCTATAAAATTTACACGATACTTATATAAGTCCGCTGCCAACTTGATACTTGCTATTACTGCCTTGTCCACACTGAACTAGAACTTACTGGAGCAGTCGTGGTATATGTTCCTGGGGTTCCGTTGACAGGATCATCTACGTAAAATTTTGCTCGTAAGTCACCTGGGAATGATCTTACATCAAAATTACTCGATGTAATTGTACCTAATGTAACGCTTGTTAAATCAGTACAACCACTGAATGCATTACTACCGATACTCGTTACACTGTCAGGTATTGTGATACTCGCCAAACCAGCACAACCATAAAATGCGCTATTGCCAATACTCGTCACGCTTTCAGGTATTGAAATGCTCGTTAAGCCAGTGAAATAGGCAAATGTTAAATTTTCTATACTCGTCATGCTATTGGGTATGGATATACTTGATAAGCCAGAACAATTGGCAAATGCTAAATTGCCTATACTCGTCACGCTGTCAGGTATTGTGATACTTGTTAAACCTGTACAACCGAGGAACGCTCCTCCACCAATACTCGTCACGCTGTCAGGTATTATGATACTTGTTAAACCAGTACAACCAGCAAATGCCCCATTCCCGATACTCGTCACGCTGTCGGGTATTGTGATACTATTCAAATTGGTATAATAATAAAATCCTTCATCGCTTATCGCAATTACCGGCAGATCGTTGTAGACAGCTGGTAAAAATACATCAGCGGCAGTTGCCAAACCTCTTGAAATCGAATATGCAGTTCCATTGTTTATCAGCATATATGACAGTCCTGGTGTCTTAAGTACCAGAATGTTTTCTTTTCTCCAAGTCTGATTTTCTCCCGGGTTATCCATAACATATGTCCCTGCCCCTCCATCCTCAGCAAAGAACACTTCGCGTAAGTTTCCGGGAAATGAGCTAATACTAAAATTCGCCGAGTTGATAGTACCCAATGTTACACTCATCAAGCTAGTACAACCATAGAATGCTCCACTGGATATATTTATTACACTGTCGGGTATTACAATACTTGTCAGATTAGAACAATCTCTAAATGCCCAATCACCTATGCTCATTACGCCGTTTTGTAAGGTAACATTTGTCAAACCTGTACAACCCCAGAACGCTCTTTCATCGATAATTGAGACACTATTGGGTATTGTAATGCTAACTAAGCCTGTACAACCAAAAAATGAATATTCTCCAATACTTGTCACATAGTCGGGTATTATACTGTTCTTGCATCCAAGTACTAACATATTATCCGATAATCGTATTATACAATTTCCTTCACTTTTATAAGTTGTATTACCACTATCTACAGTGATGCTTGCCAAGCCGGAGCAATCTTCGAACGCTCTACTAGCAATACTTGTCACACTGCCGGGTATTGTAATGTTCATCAAGCTGGAGCAGCCAGAGAATGCCCTATTGCCGATACTAGTTACGCTGTTGGGTATTGTGATACTTGTCAAACCTGTGCAGCCAAAGAACGCACTACTGCCGATACTAGTCACGCTGTCGGGTATTGTGATGTTCGTCAGGTTTATGCACCCGAAGAATACTCCATTATTGATACTAGTCACGCTGTTGGGTATTGTGATATCTGTAAAGCTAGTGCAACCGTAGAACGCATACTGGCCAATACTCGTTACACTGTCGGGTATTGAAATGTTCGTCAAGCTGGAGCAACCCCAAAACGCATCATCACCGATACTAATCACACTATTAGGAATAATGATGCTTGTTAAGTTGATACATTTAGCGAATGCCGAATAGCTAATACTAGTCACGCTATCAGGTATAATAATACTTGATAAACCAATGCAATTGGCGAATACCCCAGAGCCGATACTAGTCACACTGTCAGGTATTGTGATATCTGTTAAACCAGTGCAATAAAAGAATGCGCCTTCACCAATACTAATCACACTGTCAGGAATAATAATGCTTGTCATCTCGACATACCCGGCAAATCCGCCTTTGAGTGCATTAAAATCCGGCACGCCATCAACACTCCAAATTATTGTATCTAAATCAATTGAACCTATCTCAGTTACCGGTAACCCATTGTAAACAGCTGGAATTACAACCACTGCGGCAATTTCCGTGCCTCTTGAAACTGAATACGCCGTTCCATCATTTATAAGTGTAAAAGCTAGTTCTGGTGTTGGGGATTGAAATGGAGGTTCTGGTTCGGAACAAGTTGTAACCAATAACACGAAGATTACCGTTAAAATTCCAATTAAATAAATTTTTTTTGTTTTCATTAAAAAATCCTTATTCTATTAGTTAATATAAACCACCTGTAAAAGTCATATGCATTTTCGTAAACACAAGTACTCCATCGTTAATAAATAGTTATTCTCACTTTTGAATATCCTTTATCAGAATTTACTGAATACTGTGTACTGTGTACTGTGTAACTTACGCATATAAATCTCCAAAACTACCTACTATAACTAATAGTATTATAAAATTCCACTATTGCCAAGTGGTAATCTATAACCATTATCTTATTCTTACATAGGAGATAGTTATTGTCGGAAACTATGGCACAGGCCAAAAGGCTATTAGCGATAAATATCAAAAAAATGAGAAAGAAATGGGGATTTTCACAAGAAAAACTGGCTGAAATTACTGATCTTTCCGCTCAAACCATTAGTGATATCGAAGGTTGCCGGACATGGGTTAGCGATAAAACGCTGGAAAAGCTTGCCAGTGTTCTGAATGTAGATATTTTTCAGCTTTTTATACCTCAAAATGAAGATAGTACAGGAGACACAAATTCAGTTTTATATAAAAGGCTTACTAAACTTGGAACCACAATAAAAGATGATATAGATAAAAGGCTGGAGCATTTCTATTCATCCGAAAAATCATTCTTTAAATAAAAACCAGGTTGCCGTAACAGAGCAGTACACTATCCGAAATCTGCCATACAGACCTTCCGTTTAATTTGGAATCTAATTCCAAATTAAACGGGTACTCACCTGCATTAAACCGTGGGTTCTGCAATATTCCGGTTAAAATTTAATTTTTAACAAAGGAATTAAAAAATACATTCGTTCTTTCATCAAACCCTACCGCAATAGATAAAGCATAACTTAACTCATTAAGTTTATCTTCTGAAAGAATACCAATATAATCAGTTAACCGGGTTTTTAAGATACTGATGAGTTCGTCACAGCGTATTGCGCTGATGTGTTTTAATCCTTCATTAACTCCAACCAGCACCTGTGTACTAAGACCCTCGTAATTGGTGTACACGGGCGCGCATATTAAGGTTGAATATGTATTATCAATTAGTTCCTGCCGTGAAACAATAACATATATTCTGTTTTTTTTCGTATCTGTTTTTGAACCGGAGAAAACACGGTAGAGCTCTCCGCGTTTCATAATACGTCCTGGAATTCCAGGTTTTCTTCAGCTTCATTATTAAAACGCTCTGCATTAGCCTTTATTATTTCTATATCGCGCTGCCTGCGTTCATGTTTTTTTAGCTCACTTATATAGTAGATAAGAGCAGTTTCTGTAAATTGAGAGATATTCATGTTTTTATTCACTGCCGCAATATCATTTAATAATGACTTGGATAATGTAATTGACTTCTTTGTCTTTGTAATCATGCTACTAAAATACTACTTTTTTACTACTTTGTCAAATTATTTTTAACGGATCATCCTACATTAAAGGCAGCGTGCCGGGGATTTCGAAGGTGACTTTTTCTTTGTTAAAACCGTAATCATCAAAATCATAAGTCATTACCAGCAGGCTGGGGACTTCGGCCATGTTGGAAGTCCGCAAGCGGTGGTTGCTCCGGTACAGATCCGGATAAAAGACAAACAACCTGAACTCTACCTGGGTTGTGGATGAAGCGGCAAGATATTTGCTGCTTTCTACCATGCCCTTGATAAATGAGTTTCTGTTAATGTGGTAATTGTAGTTTATGGTTGGCGATGGAATTTCGTATTTGTTGGGATTATTAAAATCAACAGTTACAAGAATTTCCGCTTTAATTGAATCTATTTTATTTATTACCATGGAAGCCGTACCTGCGTTCGGAGACTGCGGTGCAAGGGGAACAGGAGGAGCTTCCTGTCTGATTTCCGCGCTGGGCTCAATTGCAGGTTCATGCGAAACCGGCGCCGGGGTGCGGCAGGCTGATGATATCAAAATAATACAGAAAATTATTATCAAATTTATTGTTTTAACATACATATATTAATTGTCGGAATATCGGCATAAATTATAAATTGTTCAGGCAGTCAAAAATAAGGCTGTCAGGGATAACCCGGACAGCCTCCTTTTATTATACAAATGCCGCCTTATGCAACATATGCATTTAACTTTTCCGAACGTATGGGGTTTCGCAGCCTCATAAGCGCTCTTTCTTCAATCTGCCTTATGCGCTCCTTGCTCAAATTATACTTGGCGCCAATTTCCTTAAACGACATAGGCTGCCGTCCAAGGCCAAAATGCGACCGGATAATATCCGCTTCATCCTTGTTAAGAGTGTTAAGAACAGTATCAATGTCGTCTTTCATCAAACTTTGTTCCATAGCCTGATCCGGCGCCATATATTGATTATCTTCGATAAAGTCCCTTAAAGGTAAATCACCTTCATTGGAAGCCGGAGCATCCAGTGAAAGAAATTCTCTGGAAATACAGATTAATTCCGAAACACGGGCCCTTGACATGTTTAAGAAATCCGCAATTTCACCGATTCTGACTTCAGTTGACTGCTGTCTTTCGATGATTTTTCCCGCTTTCTCAATTTTGACAAGGTCGGCAGCTCTGTTAACAGGGAGCCTTATAATTCTTGCTTTTTCGTACAGAGCGCTCATAATTGCCTGACGTATCCACCACACTGCATACGAAATAAAATGATAACCTTTATCAGCATCAAAACGATCCGCCGCATTAATCAAGCCAACGTTGCCTTCATTTATTAAGTCATCAAGCGGCAATCCAAGACCCTGATACTTTTTTGCTATTGTGACAACAAAACGCAAATTTGCATTTATAAGCTTTTCTCTGGCTGCTTTGTCACCACCCGCCGCCGCAAGGGCGTATTTTTCCTCATCTTCCCTGGTTAACAGGGGAATACGATTTATTTCCTTTAAATAAATCGCGAGGTTGTCTTCAACCTTTCTCTTCTTTTCTTTTACTGTCATAATATCCCCCTTTTTATACTATTTACATAGCAAGAATCGTGCCATGTTATAATTAGAGGAATTTATGTTTTTTATTACTGCGTTTTTGATATTTTACTGTATTTATTACGTATATTTTTATTTGTAAAAGGGAGAAATGACACATGCGTTTATAATGAAATAAAAAATGTGTCATTTTGATACACTTTTTGCAATTTATCATAATTTATATTATGCATACAGCTTGAATTTACCGACAATAATTAATATGATCATTATATTATTTTGGAGAAATTGGGAGATTATTATTTATGAATAACGAGCGTAGCTCGGCTGTTGGTTCCGCCCCCGAACTTGTTGTGGATGAAGAGAAAATCAAAAAAGCCATACAGTCCGGACTTCCTCTTACAATTACAACATATACTCTTCCAAAAGAAATCGAAATATATATCGAGCAAGTGGTGGATGCATTTCTGCGGCATATGAATCAGTTAAAATTAAAGGATTACATTATTTACTGTGTGCAGGAACTTGTAGTTAACGCCAAGAAAGCAAATACAAAGCGCGTATTTTTTACAGAACGCGGTTTAAATATTAACAATGAAAAAGATTACGCTGCAGGAATGGTTGACTTTAAAGAAGAGACCATCGGCAATATTCAGCATTATCTGAAACTCCAGAAGGAAAAAGGCCTTTATATAAAAGTTGTTTTACAGGTAAAGAGAAACACAATTAACATTGAAATACGCAATAACAGCACTGCCAATAAAATGGAACAGCTTAGAATTCAGGACAAGATGGCAAGATCAAGGCAGTATGACAGTATGGAAGACGCTTTCTCTTCTGTTCTTGATGATTCTGAGGGTGCGGGTCTTGGCCTTGTAATCCTTGTTTTAATGCTGAAGAAGATAGGGCTTAATGATGATGCGTTCACAATAAAATCAACCGATAAATGCACAATTGCAAGCATTTCCATTCCGCTTGATCAGGCAATGATAGAAAACATCTCGGTTCTTTCAGATGAAATTGTGCAAAATATAAACAGCCTTCCGCAATTCCCGGAAAATGTTCTGCATATTCAAAGGCTTATAAATGATCCAAGTTCTGACATGCCGACAATCGCAAGGCAAATTTCCATAGACCCGGCGCTTACTGCCGACCTGTTAAAGATTGTCAATTCTGCGCAGTACATGTTATCCAAGAAGGTCGAAAATATTTCTGATGCTGTGAAAATGATAGGCATAAAAGGAATTAAAAACCTGCTTTATTCTTATGGAACGCAAAAAGTTCTTGGCGACGATACTGTCGATAAAAAGAAACTCTGGGAACATTCGTACAGAACTGCCTTTTATGCCTATAACCTTATTAAGAACTTTAAAAATGACAATAACCTTCTTGAAGATGTTTATGTCAGCGGTATTTTACACGATATGGGAAAAATTATTTTTTCCAATGTGCGTCCTGAGCTGCTCAACAAGATTAAGGGTTTCTGCTCAGATAAAAATGTTCCCGCATCGACATTCGAGGATCTTTCCGCAGGCATGAACCACGCCGAGCTTGGCGCTTTAATCGCCGAGAAATGGAACTTCCCTGACAAGCTTGTAGCTGCAATTCGTTATCACCACGATCCGGAAGCTGCGCCGAAGGCCTGCAAGGATCTTGTAGACACAGTTTACCTTGCCAACATGTTCTGCGAGTACGAAAACGGCAATATCAATTTTGATCAGTTTGACCAGGGTCCCATGGAAAATTATAAATTTAATAGTAAAAAACAGATTGATGCTTTGCTGGAACGGCTCTCCAGGGGATTTATGAGGGAAGGTCAATTCTAGTCTTTTTAAATGTATGCAGGATTATTTACTCAATTAGGGAATTATATGTGTGGTCGTGTGCGCTAAGCTACCCTGTGGGCTCCCGGTTGGGTGGCTTATATGACGCACGCTTTGGCGTGACTGCATTGAACTTCACCCAAAGGTCGCCCACAGGGTAGCTTAGCGCACGCGACCAGATATTTGTTTAACTAAGAGTTTACATAAACGGAAAAGGTTAAAAAGCGAAACCTGCTCCCAAATAAATCATTCTATATCCTGGCCTGCCTACATTTTTTGATAAAACAATAGGATATGTTATACATGGCATCAAATAAAAACCACCGGCTTTACCAACATCTATTTTCCAGCCTAATTCAGGAATAATTGTAAATCCATTGAAAATATAGTCATGATGTATATGATAAATACCTTCAATTTCTTCATTATAACCCAATCCAATACCTAAAAAGAAAGTCTTACCCCATGGATAAAGACGAAAAAATGTATTTATTTCATAATATTCAGGAGCAATCATAGGATCAGAAAAAGGATTCCAATATGCATTTACTCCAAGCGATATTTTTGAACCAAGCATTCTCTCATATCTTACTCCAATGCCGGCAAAAGCTAATTCGAAAGAGAGCCAGTTATCTCTAGCATTCGCGCTCTTTACTGCATTGTCCTCTCCGCGCTCCCCGCCGGCAGTTTGTTGAGTGGAATCATTTTGAGAACGGGAAACAAATGTAAGGGATGCTGGAGGTCCTATCTTATATTCAAGAACAATTGTTGGCCCGGGTGTTCTAATCCAATTAATACCAGGTATATTTCTTGGCGGATAAGTATGAGTCTGTGCAAGCGTTATGATAACGCCCTCATTCGTATCTTCTGATGCAAAAGCGCCGGCTAGAAAATCCCTTCCATTACGTTTTGCTATCCATGTGTCGCCGCCGAAAACAAATTGTAAATTGTTTCCGACTATGGGAATAGCAGGCATTCGATTTAATGTCTGTTGTAATAAAGTCGGCTCGCCTAACCTCGGAATAGCAGGTACATCATTAGTTTGTGTGACTTGTCCTGTTTGCGGAGCCGCTGTTTGATTTGGGAGCGCTGGAGGCGTTGGCAAAGGAGGAGGCGTTGCAGATATTAAAGGCGCCAGCTCCGCTATTGTTCCTGCGGCTGCCCATCCTGTCATCCCTTCTTTCCACACAAGTGAAGTTCTTGTTAATTGTCCGCGTTCAACCAGCTGCCTAAGGCCGGCTGTATCATACGGCCCTGTAATCTGCTCATTTATATTCACAAAGTAACCAGTTAAATTGGCTTGACTAAATACAATCCCGCCTGCGCTTATAAATATGATGCAAACTACGAAAACAAATACTGTTTTTTTCATTAATTTCTCCTTAAATATCACCTAAAACCCCAAAAAACTGTCTTAATTCAACAGGTGCTATTAGCTAATATTATAGCGCTTATACGTGAGCGTCAAGCTACTTTTATTGTATTAACAGGAGCTATTAGAGTAGGATATGGCGCTTCAAAAGATATTCATGACAAATATGAAAAAATATCGAAAGCAGGCAGGGTTAACCCAGGAAAAGCTTGCAGAGGCTTGCAATACCGATCCCTGCTATATAAGGCAAATTGAAACAGGGCGCCGTTGTCCCTCATTTGAATATGTGGAGCGAATCGCCAATGCATTGGGTATTGCGCCTCATCGTTTGTTTTATGACGAAATTGATGCAGAAAATGATGAATTCATAAATCTTTTTATGGAACAAAAGCAAAAAATAAAGACCATGCTTGTAGAGAACATCTCCCGGATTTGCCTAATGCTGGATGAACAGCAATAGAAACTGTCTTCTCAACGCTTTGTGTCCTTACTCTGGAATTTACCTGGCAGAAATGATACACTGGCAAATCTATGTTTCTTAAGCGCCTCTCTATTCTTGGTTTCAAGTCATTTGCAGACCGTACGGAAATAGAATTTAACGATGGAATCACGGCTCTTTTAGGCCCCAATGGCTGCGGGAAATCCAATGTTGTGGATGCGGTCAAGTGGGTTTTGGGTGAGCATGCTATCAGATCGCTGCGCGCTGAAAAAATGGAAGATGTTATCTTCAGCGGCACGGAGTCCCGAAAGCCGTTAAATGTAGCGGAAGTTGCCCTTTCCATCGCAAACGAAACCGGCCTTCTGCCAATGGATATGCCGGAAATCGAAATAAAGAGGCGGCTGTACCGTTCCGGAGAAAGCGAGTACTTTATCAACGGGACGCAGGTTCGGCTCAAAGACATTCGCGAATTGTTCTGGGACACGGGCGTAGGCAAGACTGCGTACTCTGTCATGGAACAGGGAAAAATTGACCAAATACTTTCATCAAAACCCGAGGAAAGGCGTTACCTTTTTGAAGAAGCGGCCGGCATCACAAGGTACAGAGAACGGGGCGCAGAAGCGGAACGAAACCTTGCCAAGACCGAAGAGAATGTGCGCCAGGTTGAAATAATACTGAACGAGGTAAAACGTTCTCATGACAGCCTTAAAATACAATCGGAGAAAACTTTAAAATACCGCTCGCTCCGCGATGAAATTTTCAATTACGAACTTGATATTCAACTGCTGCGGTTAAAACAGTTTAAATACGAAAGGGACGAGAAAAACGAAACACTAAGACGCAGGACTGCCGATCGCGACAGAATACGCGCAGAAATGGAAGCTGAAAACAAGGCGCTGGAAGCAAACATGGACGAAGTAAACTCCATGGAAGCACGGCTTGTCGAACTGCAGAAAAACATTTACGGTCTTGCTCTGGAAAAAAATGCGAAAGAGAACGAGATTCGCCTGTTCAATGAACAGCGCGGTGAAAATAAAATCAAGATAGGACAAAACGAAGAGCGCGAAAAACAATCCATAGAAAAAATAACAGAATTAAATACAGATGCTGCGGGACAGGATGCGGTTGTACAGGATCTGCAGAAACAATGCGAAAGCATAGAAGAAAATATCCGTTCATTTGAAGAAAATATTCATCTTGCCGCATCGCGTATAAGCGAAAACGAAAAAGAAACGCGCAGAGCCGAAGATGAAATAAAAAATATCGAAAAAGAACTAGCCGGACTTGAAAAAGAACTTGCAAAAATAACAGATGACATTGTCGCTGAACTTGATGCAGGTTTAAAAAAAGCAGGCTATTCGGCGGCGGAACGCAGAAATGCAGAAGAAGCGCTGCAGGAAATACTTGGACGGCTTCGCACCACTCTCTCCGGAAGGGATGCATTGTTCCGTGATATAACTGTTGTTGCAGATGCAAAAGGCAGCGTAGAGTCTGCGGAAATAAAGCGCATAACAGAAAGCCTTGCAGCAGGCCTTGCGGAAGCTGCCGCCGGAGCGGACAAGGCCGTAGAACTTTTTGAACGTTACCGGAAACACACACCGACCTTCATTGATGAGTTTCTTGCGCCGCAGGGTATTATTACAAAGAAGCGCGCATTGGATGCTCAGATAAGAAACGCAAAGGACGGCATTGAGGAAAGGCGCCAGCGTATAAAAACACTGCACGAAGACAATATCAATTTGATGGCAAAAATTGATGAATACCGCGCTACCCTTGAAAACATGAAAGTTAACCGCGCGCAGATGAAAGCCCGCGCACAGTCTGCAGAGGATCAGGCGCGGCTTATAAGGCGCGAGTTATCAGGCCAGGAAGGAATTCTAAAAAACATCCGCGACGAGCTTTCGCTTTACCGCAAAAGACTGGGAGAGATTGATGTCCGTATTTCCGCCGTTCAGACAGAAATAGCAGGCATAGAAGAAAAAACAAAGGCCTTTACCTCCGAGCTTGAAAAACTTGAAAAAGATATCCGGAAAAGAAATGATAATGTTGCGGGGAAAAAAGTTGTTATTAACAAGCGGATGGCGGAACTTTCCAAAGTGCAGGAAGCCCTGGAAAAAATTCACCTTGAGCTTGTTCAATCAGATATGGAAATAAAGAACATTCAGGAAAATTTCAGGGAAACTCATTCCAGGGATTTAATGGAGTTCGAAGAGCGGACTTTCAATATTACAGCATCTCCTGCGTCACTGCGCGAAAAACTTGCAGCATCCCGCGCGAAGATAAAAGAGCTTGGCTCTGTAAATCTTATGGCCCCGGAAGAATATGCAGAAACAAAACAACGTTACGATTTTTATAATAATCAGATGGCAGACCTGGAAAAGGCGCGCAAAGACCTTGAAGATCTGACATCGGAAATCCGCCAGGAATCTTCGCAGTTATTCCTTGACACATACAACCGCATAAAGAAAAATTTTCACAATATGTTCCGCAGGCTCTTTGGCGGCGGACGCGCAGAACTTAGGCTCTCAGATCCAAATCATGTTCTGGAATCGGGCATTGAGATTCTTGCCCAGCCGCCGGGAAAAAAACTTGAACATTTAAGCCTGCTGTCCGGCGGCGAATGTTCAATGACGGCCGTGGCTCTTCTTTTTGCAACTTACATGGTTAAGCCGTCTCCCTTCTGTCTGTTAGACGAAATTGACGCTGCGCTTGACGAACAGAATGTAGGCCGTTTTATCCACCTTCTGCGCGAGTTCAGCGATACAAGCCAGTTCATTATTATTACGCATAACAAAAAAACCACTACGGGAGCCGGAACATTAATCGGTGTAACCATGCAGGAATCCGGCGTAACAAAATTGATAACGGCGCGGCTTAAACACGGTGAACTTGATATCTCAGACGGACCTGTGCCGCAAAGCGAGCTGTGGGATACAGACGGATTATTCGAAGAAGAAGATGTCCCGCCGGAAGAGGGCAGGCAGCTTCCCGCCGGCATAAACGACCCGAAAAAAGTAACTCAGGAACAGCTAAGACCAATCAGATCACGGAAAGAATAATTACTAACAGAACGCCTCAAAAGTGAAATATTTTACATGACGTTAAGAGAAATTGTTACGATTGCAGCTGCCTTGATATCTTTTAAGTTTAAATAATATTTTAATTAATAATAAACTCCGCCCAGGAATATTGCACCATAAATCTGCCTAAATAGTTATTTATAGAACCGCTGCCGGATTTAAGGAAATCGTACATGTCGCATGAGAATTTATCAGGTGCAACAGCAAGATACCCGCGCTCTTTTATCAGGATATCGTGAAATCCTTCTGTCTTCAGAGTCTGGTTTAAATCTGCCACAATCTGCCTGAATTGGCTCTTTAACGATTCAGAATCATTTTTATCTTCCCAAATAACCGCAATTATTTCATTAATACTGCATCTTGCTCCATTCTTACTGACTAGGTACGCAAATATTTCTTTTGCTTTTGAGCGCTGAAAACGAAGCGGTTTATCATTAACAAAAACATCAAAATTGCCAAAGCACTGAACACGCAGCCTTTTATTATTGGATTCCGCAAACGTTCCATTGCCTTTAACACCCCGTTTTTGGAAACAGGCTTCATAATATAATCGCTTGCTGCAACTGTAAAAGCGTCTCCTTTTTTTGGAATTGAAATAATGGCGGTCGTTCCATGTCCGGGCTTGCTTTGTATATATAAAGTTCCCTGGCACATTGCCAAAAGACGGTTACGAACTTTCTCTATACCGGTATGTATTCGATCCTCCGGTAACGTTCGATCCTCTGGGAACGGGCACCCTTCCTGTATAGGCATTTCAATATTAAAACCTGCGCCATCGTCAGTAACAATGACGAAAATTTCATTTTCTGTTTCCTGCGTACTGATAGTTACTGTTCCGCCGTCTTCTGTTTTTGTCACCCCGTGCCGCACAGCGATTTCCACGATAGGCTGCAAGGTAAGCACAGGCAGCATAAAATTACGCACTTTAATGTTATAAACGATGTTAAGCCTTTCTTCAAAGCGTTTTTTTTCTATTTTTAAATAGTTTTTTACTTGATGGAATTCTTTGTCAAAAGTGATTAGTTCATTATGAACAAGCGAATCCAGATTACCCCGCAGGTATTCAGCAAACTCAACTACAGTCTCCTCCGCTTTCTTCGGGTTTTTTATGCAAAAATATTTTATAACCGAAAGAACATTGTAAAGAAAATGCGGCTGTATTTGTGTCTTTATAATGGTTATAAGCTCCTGTGACAGTTTGTGTTCCGCTTTTATTTTATCGTCAATTAAGGTTTTTATGTCCGCAGCCATAGAGTTCACAGCGTTCTTTATTTTATCAAACTCATCGTTATAACTGCCTTCAATTTTAGTATCTAAATCACCTTCGGCTATTTTACCTATTCCGCTGACCAGCGTTTTAACAGGACTTAGAAGCCCGCTTAGAACGAAATACACAACTATAGCCATAATAATAAGCGCAAGGAGCAAAGTCCGAATCGATTCAAGAAGCAGCTGGTTACGCTCTCTGTGAAAATCTTCTTCCGGCACAAGTCCGATGATTGTATGACCATCTGTGTTTTTATACCCTGCGTAGTAGAGAGTATTATCTATGCTTACCCATGTGAATCCGCTGCCGGCGCTTACGGTTTTGTACCATTCATATTCTGTGACATCCCTGCCTCTTAACGTATCGTATGGGTAAGCGATTATATATCCTGCAGCCAGCACCATTCCATACCCGGTTTGCCCGATTGCCGTTTCCGAAATAGTTTTATCAATATTTATTTGCTCTTGTACCCTTGCAATAACATCAGCATTAAACCCAAGCTGGATAAACCCGCCGCCTGAACGCGCAACGCCTGTATAATGGTTGATTTGCCCAAAAGCGCCGTCCGGCAGCAGCGATACGCGCGGTTCTTCGGTTAATTCGGTCAGCGTTCCGCCGGCGAGCGCCATGTAAACGCTTGTGGTCGGCGTTGATTTGTAATCAAAGCCAATCAATTTTTCGTCGTTGCTGTTGGTAAGAATTCCATCTGCATTTACAATATTTATTTCATAGATATCAAGCTCAGAAGCAAGCTGCTGCAGAGCTTGCGGCGATATATCCTCTTTCAGTTTATTCATTATGTTCGTCACATTAAAACCTACCTGAATAAACCCGCCGCCCGGAAGCGCAATGCCAGTGTAATGGTTCATCTGACCAATCGTGCCGTCGGGCAGTACAGATGCACGCGGTTCTTCAGACAGTTGGGTTTGGGTTGAGTCAGCAAGCCTCATATAAATTCTTGTAACAGGCGATGAATTATAATTAAAACCTATAAATCCGGGAAAATTGCTTTGGGTAATAATACCGTTTCTGTTTACAATATTTATTTCGATAATATCCAATGCACGGGCAAGACGCTGGAGCTCGCCTGATGACATGTTATAGTCAGTATTTCTGATGATATAAGCGATTGATTTCGCTACGGCGATATTTCTTTCGTTCATCGTTTCTTTAGTGTTTTCAGTCCGGGTGTCAAGAATGTCAGCGACGGTTTTTGCGATTGATATATGTTTTTCATTTAATATCTGTTTGGTTTCATCAAGGATGACATCCAAATGCCTTATCTGCGCCATAATACTGTCTGCGAAAATTTCAAGGTTAGCGTTTGTTTTTGATTCTACGCTTGCATCCAGCAGCCTGTAATTAATAAACGAAATAATCAATACCGATACCGTAAATACCGAGATTATTGGGATTAACACTTTTATTTTAAAGCTTAGCTTTTTACTTCCCATAAAATAGTAAAATTATATATAACGAAGCGCAACAAATATGCAATAAATTTTTTGCTTTGGGAACAGTGTTTTTGATTGCGGTGCCAAAAACTGCTTCTTCATTCTATAAAGTATGATAACCAATGCACACCGAAAGAACACACAGAAAATATATGTACTTTAATAAATATTTGTTTTCCGGCTTAACGCTGCGGTGGTCATTTCTGCCCAGCCGTAATTTACCATATATTCGCCGCAAAAAGCGTTTACTGCTCTTGTGTCACAATTCAGTAAATCGTAGTAATCGCAGCTTATTTTTTCACAGTCTATTGATATTTGGTTCCAGCTCTTTATAATAATATCATCAATGCCGTTTTCTTTTAGAGCTTTCATCATTTCAGAAATTGCCGCCTGGGTTTGACTTTTCAGAGATTTGTTATACTTTTTATGTTCCCATAATGCCGCCGCAATTTCGGCAGCAGTCGCAGCAGCACCCCGCCTGTCAATAAGATAGGCGAAAAGTTCTTTTGCTCTTGTCCTTATGAATACAAGCGGCTTACCGTCTACGAATACTTCGAAATTGCCAAATGTCTGCACGCGCACCCTCTTGTCTGATTTACGTTCTACAGGATGCCGGAGATTTTCGATTTCTCTCTCTATAGCTTTCTTTGCAGCGGGTTTCATAACATAACCGCTGGGATAGAGCTTCATGGCTTCGATTGCGTATTGACTGTATGCGGTGACGAAAATTATATTTGTAGACGGCTTGATTTTCTTGAGCGCTACAGCAGCTTCCAGCCCGTTCATTCCCGGCATTCGAATGTCAAGTAATGCTATATCGCAGGGTGTTTCTTTTGCGAAGTCAAGGAGTTTGTACGGATCATCAAATGAAAATACCTCAGCATCCGGACATGCTTCACGAATCGCTTCAGTTAGGACATCCAATGCAGGCGGGCTGTCGTCTATCGTAATAATTTTCATTCGTTACCCAATCTTTTTCCTGGTATACTTATTGTGACTTCAGTTCCAACACCTTGTTCGCTTTTAATATCAAGCGTTCCGCCGCACATCGCAGCAAGACGGTTACGAATATTTGTTACTCCAACCCTCGGTTTAGCATCCGCCGTATCGAACCCCACTCCATCATCAGTAACAATGATAAGATATGCAGCTTCTGTTTCCCTGACAGAAACTGTTACCGTGCCGCCGCCCAAGCGCTGACATATGCCGTGTTTGACAGCGTTTTCCACGATAGGCTGCACTGTTAGCGGAGGGATTGCAAAGTAAAAAGATGTTTCGATATTGAAAACTACATTGAGCTTTTTTTCATAGACTGCTTTTTCAAGATTTAAGTACGCTTCAATATGCATCCGTTCCCGTTCAAAAGGTATCAGGTTTTTTTCAGTCAGTGAATCCATATTGCACCTTAAATAGTACGAAAATTCCACCACTGCTTTTTCCGCTGCCTTTGGATCTGTAGCGCAAAGTTTTTTTATTGCCGTAAGCGAATTATACAGGAAATGCGGTTGTATCTGACTGAGCATAGTTGCGATCCGGCTTTGTATCAATTCTTTTTCCAGCTGCTCAACAGTGATGTCCGTCAGGCACCTGCTGTATAAGTTAGTAAATATAATGAAGGTGGCTATAATCATACCCAAGCTGATAAGGAGCGAGCCAAAAAAAGTATCTGAATTACTGAAAATACGACAGGCACAAGCTGAAATGTATAATAATAAGTATTCATTCCTTTGAACGGGAGAGCGGGTTTATTTTTTGTTTTTATAATAAGAAGACAATATGTGATAATAACAAATGACCAGGTTACAATCCATGTTAACGAAACAAGCGCGCCCCTTTGATAAATATTTCCAGCGTCAAGATAAAAAGTTAATCTGTGATGCGGTGTAAACGGTACAAAAATCGTATTGATAATTAATGGTATAGAATATAATCGCAGCCGTTTTTTTAGCCCATCTGTATTGTTCCAAACCTTGTAATCGCAGATAAGAACCCAAAAAAAAACCGGAAGCGGCACCACCATATAGTAAAGTATGTTGACAGCATAAGCCAGTTATCTTGTTACAAAAAACTGCTCCTCTATCAGCAAGTATCCCACTGTATCAAAAATAAGATGCAGCATAACAGCTACCTGTAAATATCTGAACAATTTCAAATCTAAAAATTGCTTTGCGCCCTGCTTGCCTGTGTTGTAGTAAATGAAACAAAGGATTATAAAGCCTGTTATGTTGACGCCTGCCCAAAAGACACTTATCATACTGCATTTCCTTTTTAATTGGCGTCACTTTCATACAGATATTTATTCATAATCTGCTGTAATGATACTCACTTACTTTTGTCTCTCTGAAATTTTGATTATCGTTATTTTTCTTTCTATTGTAGGCTTACCGTTGCACATTATGTCAAGACGGTTTTATAATTGTTTTCACATTTTATTGTCTGTTTCACATACATAAATAGCATATGGATTTTTCTTATTTTTTCCCTTATAATTGTATTATATTAAGGGGAAAGCATAAACATGAATGAAAAAAACATTTCTTCGGGAACAGTTGCAGAACTGCGAACACAGGAGTTTATTTCAAAGTTCTCAGTGCCGTTTACACAGCCTTATGATTTTGACGAGTTGATTGACAATGCGCTGTATGAATTGCGCGATTTTACCAAAACAGACAGAGCCATCATTCTGGAATTTCAAGTTGATGGTTCTTTACTATGCACTTACGAGAGTGTTATTAACAAGGAAACCCCAAAAGTACTGGAGCGCTCACTTACCTATGATATGATGAAACCTATTCTTGATGAGGCGGACAACACCGGCTGCTTCTACGAAAAACAGGCATCGCGGTATTTTCAAAGATATCCCACAACCGATTTAAACGAAAAGAGCTTTTGTTACATACCATTAAAAATAGGCGGTAACAGAGCCGGATACCTTGTGTTTTTCACAATGTTCAAGCAGGCAAACTGGGCAGAAGGCGAATTCCGGCTCGCTACAATGGCAGGTTCGATCATCGCCGGCGCTTACTCCAGAAAAAAAAGCGAAGAGATTCTTCATGCAGCTAACGAAGCGGAATTACGCACGCAGGAATTTATGTCAGAGTTCTCGGTTCCATTTACACGCCCTTATGATTTTGATGATTTAATTGATAATGCGCTGTATGAATTGCGCGATTTTACCAAAACGGACAGGGCTATTGTACTGGAATTACAGCAGGACGGTTCGCTGCTTTGCACACATGAAGATGTTATTAATGAAAAAACACCGAAAGTAATCGGGCGATCACTCGCTTTCAAAATGATGAAACCGATCCTTGACAAAGCGGACAGAATCAGCTGCTTCTACGAAAAAGCAGCTTCCAGATTCTTTCAAAGATACCCATCCGCCGATTTGGGAGAAAAAAGTTTTTGTTACATTCCTCTGACAATCGGCGGCAGCAGAGCCGGATATCTTGTCTTTTTTACAATGTTCGAAGAAGCAAACTGGGCGGAGGGAGAATTCCAGTTAGCCACAATGGCAGGTTCGATCATCGCAAGCGCGTATTCCCGTAAAAAGAGTGAAGATTTTTTAATCGCAGCTAACGAAGCGGAATTACGCACGCAGAAATTTATATCGGAATTTTCCGTACCGTTTACACAATCCTATGATTTTGACGAATTGATCAACGATGCGCTTTATGAGTTACGTGATTTTACCAGCACAGACAGAGCCATCATCCTGCAGTTTCAGCCGGATGATTCGCTTCTTTGTACCCATGAAGACGTTATCAACAAACAAACTCCAAAAGTATTGGGGCGTTCACTTAGCTATAAAACCATGAAGCCTATTTTTGACAAAGCGGACAGAACAGGCTGCTTTTATGAAAAAGCGGCGTCACGTTTTTTTCACAGATACCCGGATACCGATTTAGGCGAAAAAAGTTTTTGTTACATACCGCTTACAATCGGCGGCAACAGGGCAGGCTATCTTGTATTTTTTACAATGTTCGAACAGGCAAACTGGGCGGAAGGCGAGTTCCGTCTTGCAACAATGGCGGGCTCAATTATTGCAGGCGCTTACTCAAGGAAAAAAACCGAAGATGTTTTATTTGCGGCAAGAGAAGCGGAGCTTCGTACGCAGGAATTTATTTCAAAGTTTTCTGTACCTTTCACCCAGCCTTATGACTTTGAAAAATTAATTGATAACGCGCTTTTTGAACTGCGTGATTTTACCAAAACAGACAGAGCAATCATTCTGGAATATATGCCTGACAATTTCCTGCACTGTACCCATGAAGACGTTATAAACAATGAAACTCCAAGAGTATTGGGACGATCTCTGGAATACGAAGTAATGAAACCGATCCTTGATGAAGCAAACTCAATCGGCTGTTACTACGAAAAAGCGGCGGAGAAAGTTTTTGAAACACATCCCGGCACATCGCTGGAAGAAAAAAGTTTTTGCTATATTCCGCTCATGGTAGAAGGCACACGCGCAGGATACCTTGTTTTTGCCACAACATTTGAGCAGGCGGATTGGGCGCAGGGAGAGTTCCGTCTTGCAACAATGGCAGGTTCAATCCTTGCAGGAGCTTTTTCAAAACGCAAATCTGAAACCGCACTTAGAGAAGCGACACAAAAAGCTCAGCAGGCCAACGAAGCAAAGAGCCTATTCCTGTCCAACATGAGCCACGAAATACGCACGCCCATGAACGCCATTATCGGAATGACTTATATCGGAAAATCTGCCGCTGATTTACAGCGCAAAGATTATTGCTTGTCAAAAATAGAAAACGCTTCGCAGCATTTGCTGGGTGTCATTAACGATATTCTGGATATGTCAAAGATTGAAGCAAATAAACTTGAATTATCATATGAAGAGTTTGAATTTGAAAAGATGCTTCAGCGCGTAGTTAACATCGCCGCGTTCCGCGCTGACGAAAAGAATCAAACAATTTCTGTACATATCGATAAATCAATACCGCGCACACTTATCGGCGATGACCAAAGGCTTGCGCAGGTAATTACAAATCTGCTTGGCAATGCAGTCAAGTTTACGCCCGAAAACGGTTCTATCATTCTTGATACCCGTCTTATCAAAAAAGAAGAAGCTCCGTTAAATGCAACGCAGTTTCCCGCGCAAAGTGCAACGCAGTTCCCCGCGCAAAGTGCAACGCAGTTCCCCGCGCAAAGTGCAACGCAGTTCCCCGCGCTGGAAGACGAGTACACTATACAGGTCACTGTTACCGACAGCGGTATAGGCATAAGTCCCGAACAGCAAAAGAAACTTTTTAAATCATTTCATCAGGCTGATCTGGAAACTACACGTAAGTTTGGCGGCACAGGACTTGGGCTTGCTATTTCCAAAAGCATTGTGGAAATGATGGGCGGAAGCATCGGGCTTGAATCCGAACTTGGAGAAGGATCAAAATTCTTTTTTACATTCAAGGCAAAACGAGGGATAAAAAGCATTCCAAACCTTTCCGAAATCGGCGTTAGCTGGGGTAATGTATCCATAATGGCAATAGATGATGATCAATCTGTCCTTAATTATTTTACCGATGTTTTACACGGGTTTGGCAAGAAATGCGATATTGCTTTAAGCGGACAGGAAGCGCTGGCGCTTGTCGGCGTTAACGGCATGTACGATATTTATTTTATTGACTGGAAAATGCCGGATATGGACGGCATTAAACTGGCAAGCGAATTAAAAGCAAAATCCAAATCACCTGAACATACGATCATTATAATGATCTCCGCCGCCGAATGGAGCGGTGTTGCAGCCGATGCAAAAAAAGCAGGCGTTGATAAGTTCCTGTCCAAGCCGCTTTTCCCCTCTGCAATCGCCGATGCAATAAATGAGTCGATTGGAATAAACCGCACACAAGAAGAAGAAAGAGATGATTTCATGCATATTTTTAAGGGATACAAAATCCTTTTGGCGGAAGATGTTGAAATCAACCGTGAAATAATTGAAGTATTGATAGAACCTACAATGCTCGAAATGGATTGCGCAGAAAACGGTTTAAAAGCAGTTGAGATGTTTGAGAAATCTCCGGATGCCTACGATTTGATCTTAATGGATGTACAAATGCCGGAGATTGACGGATATGAAGCAACCAAAAGAATCAGAGCGATTGAAAAACAACTTATGGAAAAAAAGAGCACGAGTTTTACCGCATCTTGCAACGAAGTTCCCCGCGCATCTTGCAACGAAGTTTCCCGCGCATCTTGCAACGAAGTTCCCCGCGCAAATTGCAACGCAGTTTCCCGCGCTGGTGAAACCCGAAGCAATAATAGAGATTTGCGCAAGCAAATTCCTATTATTGCAATGACAGCTAACGTTTTCCGTGAGGATATAGAGAAGTGCTTTGAAGCAGGAATGAACGGTCATATAGGTAAGCCTGTAGATATCGAAGAATTTATAAGTACGCTGCAAAAGTATCTTACCAAAGAGTAATTTTTATTATTTTTGAGCGTGTCAGAAACTAAATTATATTATTTCGTTTAACGTTCTATATAAACAAGCTGCCCGAAAAAGAAAATGCTGCTTTTATTGTGTGTTATGTGCAGTAATTTTGCCTAATTTAGACTTAAAACCAGTCTTATCCCCAGTTCCACTTCTTCCATTATTTCCTTTTTTATTTTTATTATTTTTTTACTAAATCTGCTTCGATCTATTGCATATAATTGAGCTACTATTATTACAGAATCATTCTTTAATTTAGAATCCTTTTTTCCAATATATACATTGCCAGGAGCGTCTAAAAGACGTAAATTTGTTGTTAATGGCAGTACAACAATAGTCTTTATTTTACTTTCATTAAAACCATCGTCTTGTACAATTAATACCGGACGATTATTAGCAGGTTCACTGCCGTATGGAGGATCAAATTCGGCCCACCATATTTCACCACGTATCATTTTTTGTTAATTCTCTAATGGATTCAAGTCCGGCATTTGAAATAGGTTCAAATTCTTTATAATAATCGTCATTATCATATACCTCGTTTAATTTTTGAGTTATATATTTTCGATTATTTTTTTTGATGTATTCTACAATAGCATTTAAATATAATGCGCTTCTGGAAATACCCATAAAGTGAGCAGTTTCTTCTGCTTCCATATATACCCTATCAGGTATTGAAATTGCTGTTTTCATATATAAAGTATAACTAAAGTATAAATTTCTGTCAAGCTTTCGAGCGATTACTTTTTATTAATTTTTTGATATTATTAAAAAAGGGAACTGCATATATGATACCTGGAAAATGTAAATTGTGCCAAAATGATAATGTTCTCCTGATGGAATCACATATTATACCGGAATTTGCATATAAACCAGTATATGATAAGCATCATCGTTTTATTGATTTTTCAGAAGATCCAAGGACAGGGGTAAAATTTGCACAAAAAGGCATCAGGGAAAATTTATTATGCGGCAGCTGTGAAGTACTTTTAAGCAAACATGAAAAAATATTAAGTGATTTCACTTTGAACTTAAATCAAAATAAAAATAACATCATCCATTTGTCTGATGAATTTCTTTTAAATACAAATATTAATTATGATTCGGTGAAACTGGCAGTACTATCAATAATTTTCAGATTGTCGGTTTCAAAGCTTCCGCAATACACTGGTTACGAATTAGGACCATTTGAACAGGAAATCAGAGATATTATATTACACGGCAGGCATATTGACAGGTATAAGTTTAGTATGCACATAAGTCCTGTAACACGTAATGGTATATATTATCCGGATTTAATAATGACTTACGAGAAACCATCGAAATATAAAAACATATACACATTTTTATGTTTTATTATGTATGGACTTTTATTTGATGTAATGATTTCAAAAATTGATAAATGCGATTGCTGGCATTATTTTTCCTTAAGAGAAAAGGGTAAAATTATTATGCAAAATATTGAAATTAATAATGTAAATATTAAAGCTGATTTAATTAAACGTTTTAAAGATGAAGACATGATAAAACTTATTAGAAGGCTAAAAAAATGATTTAAAAAATTATTAATATTTTTTAAATCATTTTTTTTGAGTTATGTTAGCGATATTTCTCCTAACGTTTAAGGTAACTGCCCAAGCCGCCGTCAGGCGGCGCAGCTGTTACCGCGCGTTATGTGAAGTTATGGCGCCTTTTTGCAATATTTTTTATTTATTACCTTTTGCTCTATTATGTGTTTTGCATAACATTTGGCAATTTTTTACAATTGTTGCACCGCCTTTACTCCATGCGGTTACATGATCAGCATCCATTTCTGTCAGTTTCCATATTTTAGATTTATTTGAATCATGTCCTATAGCACAAAGCGGACAGTTTGAAATGCCTTTTTTCCCTGCGGCTTCTGTTTGTTTTGCATAAACACTATTTTTTGTTGCTTCATCAAAAATACGAATGTCAAGTAATTTCGTATCAGTCGAGCCGCCAAGTAAAAATTCAAATATTCCCCTGCGATTTTTAACATAAGGATCAGCATATAATTTTCTTAATTTTTTTGAAATCGCGTTAGGATCATAAGCGTTTTTATGATATTCTTCATAAAGTCTTCCCCATTCAAGCCCTTTCATTTCATTTTCAACATCTTTAAAAACAGCAGAAATCCAATCAATTACACTATTAAAATATGCTTTTATCTGGTTAATATTTTTATCATTTCTGTGCCTACCCATATAATCACCAACATTATCTTTACTAACCCAATTTAATGCACATTCCAAAAACTCTTGCCGATTAACACTGCCAGAAATATACATGCTCCATTTTTGTATATTGGAATTACGGCTATTGCTAAATTCCTCTTTACATAATGTTACAAAAGTTCCAGAATATACAGCATTAAGAAGTTCCTGGTTATTTAGCGGAACACCTGCAATATTTATTGTTTTAAACCATTCTTTAATTTCTGTTTCTGTTCCTTCGCATTCATAAATTAATAATGGTGTTTCCATTATGATTTTTTGTTTATCGGAAGCAATACCGCTAAAATATTGTTCCATTCCATTTTCGTCTTTAATTGCAAATTTTCCAGAAACATAACGTCCAATGCTTGTAATACGCTGCTGACCATCTAAAACTTCGAATTTATTGTCTGTTACTTTAACGAAATAAATAAGACCAATAGGATACTTTTTTAGGATTGAATTTATTACTGCAACATCTTTTTTACCATCTGCATAAATATAGTTTCTTTGATATTCAGGCTGTATAGTCAATCTGCCAGATAAGCCAAATAAACCTTTACCTTCAAGTTCGTTGTAAACAAACCCTTCGCATATATCTTTGATTGTAATATTTGTTTTAAGTGTTGTTTTCACTTTGGCTTTCCTTTTCTTTTAATAAAAATTCGAGCATAAATATTTTTTCCATTTATTAATGGTCTTGCATCTTTGCTTCCTAAAAAAGGTAAACCTACAATTTCTGCATTATATCCGGCAGATGAAGACATTCCCAAAATTTCAAACTGTTCTGGGCAGTATTTATCAAGTAAAGAAACTGGCACTCCCATGACACCATCATAATCGCTTGGAATAGCATCAACATAAGGCACTTCAATTGCATTATAATTATCATATTTTTGATATTCTTTTCCTCTTAGTTCTTTATGTTTACTATATCTTATATTATCTGCCATAGTCATTAATGACAGAGGTTCATGACGGCGGCCATGATCTACATTTGTAAACCAACGAACACCGACAACTTTCTGGTAATAAATATTTTCACCCTTTTCATTTTTGCGTATTTCACCAGTAAATTTTTCTTTGTCAACTATATTTGCTGGTATTATAAATTCTCGATCACCGCTAGTAATACTTGGGCCTAACCATACTTTAATACTTCTTATTAGCGGGAAGACTTCTTTATAAGTTATTGCGTTTATATTGCCAATGATTATGAATTTTTTGCTTGCTTCCACAATCCACGCTAGAAACTCTCGAAAAAGCGAAAATGGAGGATTAGTAATAATAAAATCAGTTTCTTCACGGAGAGCTTTCACTTCGTCACTACGAAAATCGCCGTTGCCTTTTAAGCGAATTAAATGTTGTTTATCAGATAAAATCTCTTTGACATTCGGCAAATTAACAGTTGCAATTCCATTAAAATCAGGCGGATCAGTCAAAACTAACTTATGTGCTTTTCGTGTTGTTTTATTTTCTGACGTTTCATCATTAAACAGTGAAAGTTCTTTGTTAGAAATCTGCGATCCATCATAACATGTTGCAATGAGCTTTTTTAGCCCAAAATCTTTGAAACGAAGTGCAAAATATTTGAAAAAGTTACTTTCATATGGGTCATCGCAAGGGAGTAATATTGTTTTCCCGCGAAATACATCAGGATTATACTCCAAATAGGCATTCATTTCTTTTTCAATGTCATGAAATTGGGTATAAAATTCATCATTTTTGACAATTTTTGCCTCTTTTTGAAATTTACTTGCCATTTATTAACCCTATATTCCTATGATTTATGTTATATTATCATAATAAATCATTATTTTCAATTGGCAAATTTTGACATTTTTCTGTAAATTTTGATGTTTTTTGTTTAATTTTAACTTTTCTGCGCCATAATTTCGCCTAACGTTCTGGTTGTATATGACGGTTTGGCAACCCGAATAAGCGAAACCGTAGGTTTTGCAGGGTTGCCAAACTTTGGCGTAGACAAAACCGCACAAAGGGCTTCGCCCGACTGCTGTTTTTCATAGCCCGAGCCGCCCTCTGGCGGCGAAGCATATAAAAATTCTCTTAGGCGACGTTTTCATGCTTTATAAAATAATAATACTATATTTGATTTCATTATTTTATCTATTTTTAAAATCTATAAATTTAAACAAGAAATCTAAATCCTCATTTTTCGTTATGTATTCCATTTCAAAATTCAGCGATGACGATCCAGCTTGACATAATAACTTACTTTTTTCTCTATCTGGAATATTTAACTTATCAAAATTGTCTAAATCTTTTCTTGTAAATTGAAATACAACATTAAAGAAGCTATCCCATATATAGATCAAGAAAATTATTCTTTTTTTTTCTTTACATTACATATCCAGTACTGCTTGTCTTTGGGATAAACCCAATCTATTTTCAACCCCATTTCATTTATCAATATTTCCGACAAGTTGATAAAAACGGGATAACTATCTTTAAGGATTTTAATTAATACTTCATTTGTGGGGAATATTGATAAATCTGTTAATAATGGTTTTAATTCATATTTTTCTATGAATTCAATAGTTTTTAACAAATCTGTTAACTCTTTTCTCACCTTTATATCTAATATGATTGGGACAGGTGTATCTATTGTTTTAAATTGTTTTTTAATACTTTCTGTAATATCAAGCTTATTCAAATTTCTCAAATGATTCTCTGTAAGAAAAAATCTTACCAAAAAATAAGTATTATACACCGAAATGTAAAAAACATTTTTCTTGTTTTTTTTTGCTTTATATAGCCATAAATTTATGTCGGCAAAATTACAAAATTCTCATTTTAATATAAACCCCATTTCATTAATTAACTTTGTAGATAGTTCATTAAAAATAGTATAACTATCGCCAAGTGAAATACCCAATAATTCATCTGAAGGTGGTATTGTAGGATCTGTTAATAAAGGATTCCCGGAAAACATTCTATTCAATTGAGGTGTGAATTCCACTTCAGATATTTCTGCGTTTTTATTTTCGTTGTATGGCATATTAAAATACTTTAAAGAGTCTACCATATTTTTCATAAGAATATCTGAATCACTTAATATTTTATTATACTTTTCTAAATTAGGAGGTAATGTCGTATTTTTTGGAGAAATACCAGATATTTCGCAATCTATAATTTTTGTATAATCTGTTACCTTAAAGGCTTTTCCTTTTTCAAAATTAAACGATTCATAAGACCATGTAAGCGTACATTGATTAAACTTAGTTTTGATCATCTTGCATTTAGAAAATGTTCCATCTATAAAACTACATTCAGAAAAATTAGTTTCAGAGAAATTACATTCATCTAATGTACTATACATAAAATTACATTCAGACAGTATAGCTCCTAGAAAGCTGCATTTTCGTAAATTACTATTAGCAAAATAACAATTTTTTATATCACCGTTAACAAAAACACATTTTGATAAGTTTCCGTCAATAAAACTACATTCAGATAAATCTGCTTCAATCATATAACTCTCGTCTAAAGTACTTTTCCCAAAATTACAATTTTTAAAAGTACTTTGAATAAAACTACATTTATGAAAAAACCCATGCTGAAAATCGCACTTCTCCAAAACACAATGATCAAAAAATACATTTTCAATATTAATTCCGTTAAAATCGCAATTAATTAATGTGCTGGATGATAGATTGGATTTATAACCCCGATAAACACTATCATTTCCATTATATGGTCTAAATAAATAATTAATCAGAGTTTGGATAATTACGGGACACCTATCAGGAGTTTTATTTAAATCAATGTTTTCATAGAATTTTAATGAATTCTCTCGCAAATAACTACAAAAAAGATTATGAACCACTTGTGTATAATTCTCATTCTCGAAAGCAATTTGATGTAAAGCGTGTATTCCACCTAATACAACAGTACGACTTTTCTTACCTAAGTTACCTACTGCATTATTGAAACGAGTATCAACATTCCCCTTATACATTATTTCAATTTGCTTGTCGGTTCTTTTTGTTTGTTCTTCCATTACTTTTACACGCTTATAGCTAGTATTCCAAACAAGAAAACCAACTATACCTGCAATAAATGCAAGGAAGACTTTTATCAATTCACCCCGTGATTCATTATCTTGGATAAAAAAATATTCAGCAATATTTTCAAAGAAATAAACAAATAAAGATAGTAATAGTACTATAATTGTTATATAAATTATTATTCCTACAATTCTTTTTTTAGAGAATAATTGATTATTATTCCCTTGTTTTTGATTGAAATATATTTGGTTATTATTTTCTGTTATTTTATTTTTGGCTTTTTGAGTCATATTTTCTTATTATATAACACATTTCTTATAAATTGTCAAGCAATAACATTGTTTATTTTTATATACCTTTAATTTATTTGAAAATGTCGCCTAACGAGGTTATGATAAAAGAAATGCGAAAGCTGGTATACTAAAGTAAAGTTTGAAAAGAACGATACTGGTTGTAACTTAAACTGGGGCAGGATTACTGACCTCGTGCTAACGAATAACAACCAGCACCGCATTGCCTTTTGGGGAATAGTATTAATCTCATTATTACCCCGTATAGACGTTTGGTAGTATACTGGTTTGCAGAGCAAACCCAATTCCTTTTCAAATTATAATTAATTTTTTTATGAAGGAACTTATGAAGTTTGTAGGTATTGACCTTCACACTAACCGTTTTACTTGTTGTTATCTTTCTGATAACTCTAAGGAAAAATAAACAGAAACTTTTGATCTTGATGCGGAAGGACTAAGAAGTTTTTATTCTACAATTAACAAGGATACCTATATCCTTGTTGAAGCTACCATTAACACATTTTCTTTTATTACTTTGTTTAAAGATTTAGTCAAAGAAGTAATCATTGCAAATACATATCAGCTTAAATCCGTAGGTGTTCCTGGGAAGAAAACAGACAAGATAGACGCTTACAAACTAGCGGAAAAACTGAAAGCTGAAGTAATTTCTGGCGTTCAACAGATAGTTCTGGTTACCATTCCTCCAAAGGAAATCAGGGATTTAAGAGCTCTTTTTGTTACTTATCGTACTTTAAGAAAAGAAATAGGACAAACAAAGATTCGTACTCATTCTTTTTTAAAAGAAAATCTCATTCCATTCACCAAAGAAAACATATTTGGGAAAAAAGCCAGAATTGAAATAAGAAAAATATCCATTGATTATTTGTTGTCATTTCAAATTAACCTTTTAATGGACAGTTTAGAGCATTCGGAAGATGCATTTGATAAACTTGTTAATGGAATTAATAAAGCCGGTGCTTCATTTATGTCTGAGATTGAAATATTGACCAGCATGACAGGTATATCTGTTATAACCGCAATAGCGGTTAGAGCTGATGTTAGCGATGTATCAAGGTTTAGAAATTCAAAACATTTTGCCTACTATTTGCGAAGCGCTCCAAGAGTTGAAAGTTCAAATGATAAAACGATTATAAAAAGCACCAATAAAGCCGGAAGGAAACTTTCAATAACACTCATTTCCCAGTCGCTTAATCATTTTCGTGATGATAATGAAAAGCTGTGCCGGTTTTAAGAAAGGGCAAAGGTTTATAAGAAAAAAGGAATAATACGGATGGCTTTGTGCCGCAGGGTAATAACAGAAATATATCAGATGCTAAAGAAGCGAGAATATCATTATTTCTGTAATCCTGTATTGCATAATAAGAAAATGTCAGAGTATAGAAATTTATTGGAGAAAGAAAATATTATTTTACAAGAATTTTCAAAAGCAGCTTGACTTTTTTCATAGATGTTTATTTATCGACAAATATTTTTTCCAGTGCGATCTTCAATTCTGGAAAAATATCAACGGTAACTTTATCTGTGCCATTATATGTTTTTACGGATATAAAACCATTTTCAAAAATAAGCCATAAGAAATATTTTGTCCGTATCTATAACCCAGTATTCTCTAACGCCTGCTTTTCGATAAAGCTCTAATTTAATTTACATTTCAATTACAAGATCAGGAGCTCTCCGGCAGCCTTCCGGGCCGAGTTTTTGCCTATCGCAGATAACAGATATATCCGGTTGAACCACATTATCGTCGCTTTCATCCGCCTTGTAAAAAAGCCGGACATTAAATGGGGCCGGAAATACTCTGCATGATTTTCCCTGCAGAAAAACGTTAAAGTAACTTGATAGCTCCATTAAAATAGCTTGATATTTTGTACTTGGAGCAGACATAGCATACGCTTCACCGTTAATGAGCTCAAATCGTTCACCTTCTGCAAGTTCCCATTCTTTATATTCAGCATAAGTATAGTAACACTCTTCTCTTGGAAAAGCACCCATTAATTCAATTATAAACCATTTTTCTATCTTCGTCTATTTGTAATTTTACTCTTAAATGTGATTACGCATAACAAGGCAGCTTCCCTTCTATAAAAGAAATATTATTATAAGAACTCTTAAAATTTGTTATTTCCTTTACAACTGGCATCTTTCCTCCAGATTATTTTCTTTAATCTTAAATTTTCATTTTATCTTTGTTAATTGAATTATATTAATTTTTGCCCTATGACAAATACTGTAATTTCTTTATAACTATTTTTAAATCAGTACTTTTTCGTATTGCGAGCATAATATACCTCCATAATTGTTAACAATATATCATTATAACATATTATCAATGAGGTAAACAAAAAACAATTAATTTGATAATTTTACTACAATTAAAGATGCTGTTTTAATGGTACGAAGTTTTTAGCAATATAATAAAAACCTTAACTGATACTCCCCCTTTGTACTAATTTATCATCTTCGTAAATTTGAAATTATAATCTCTAATACATTTTAATGTAAATAGGCTCACAATATTTATAACCATTCTCTTTAATATCATTTATTACTTTTATATACTCGTCATATATTTTTTTACTACGTAGACTAAATTTAGAGTCATTAAGTAGTATTACAAATTTTTCTAGTATTAATGTAATTTTTTCATTATGTGAAAATAGCTTATCATCATTCTGTTTTATTTCAATTATCCACGTTCTATAACAATTGATGTACGTTATCATTCGATGCAAGGCTCGTTCTAAATGATACATTGATGTATTTTTGTTTTGTGGAGCATGGTAAACAAATGGAGATTCTAAAATATCTTTGCCTTGTTCGCCTAACCTCTTAAACATATCTACTTCAATTCCTCCTAATGTAGAAAGTCCTTTTTTTATATTTTCATAAAAATCATTCAACAAAATTTCATATCTATATTTCTCATGGAGCCTGTTATAAGACATATTTTTACTGTAAAATAGCGGTTTTATAGAATTGGTTTTATGTGGTGTATCGACAAATCTCATTGCTAAAAACTCAAAATGGGAACATATTATTCTTACATATGCTCGTCCTGCGCATGTAATTGCAATTTTGCCCACAGAACCGCTGTTTTTATTTATATTTTTTTTTAATATATCTTTTATTGCTTCTTTTGTTATACCTGGCTTAATGTGAATCGAATCAAATGTAACAAGATGAGACCATGAATCGGATGTTTTCAGCGAATACATTCCATATATTGCATCAGACAGTAATTCTATTGTTTTCTCTTCAGTTAAACCTAATGCTTTTTCAAACTCATGTACTAGATTTGATAAATGCACTATACCATCAGTATTGTTAGTGAGACGTTTGTAATGTTTCGGCATATGAAAAAATAAATAGAATAAAATCAATCGCGATAATGAATACTCTTCAGGTACTCTGTTTCCAAACTTAATTCCAATTTGCTCAAAGTATCCGTCTTGTTTACCGGTAAATCTGTTATTCCTGAAATGTTCAAAAATTAACCTATACACAATTCCTCTTGCTCCATATCTTAAGAAACCCGAATGCTTTAATTCAAATTTTGCTTCGTATTTTTGCATTTCACTATATTCAGTTAATAGTTGATCGTTTTCGTTGCATATCTCGCATAAACATCGTACAAAACGAATATAATCATTATTAAATAAACCAGCAAGAGTTGCACTCGAATATGAATCCTCCAGTATCGACTTAATAAGCAATATATGATTCTTTATTTTTGGTTTAACATTTTTAATCTTTTCCATGATGTAGTTGCTCTTAACTTCCAGCACTTTTGCTTTATCTACATCTATCGATATATCCTCATTTTCAGAGAAATCATCAAATCTTCCGATATAATGTTCACCTATTATACTTGCTGTTGTGTCCCTCATCATAAAGATACAGCAATATCCTTCATGAAAGTTAAAATTACTATCTTTAAATATATCAACCTTGCTCGAAATAAAATTAAGAATCTGTGACATTTCTTTAACAAATTCAATATATTCTTTGTTAAGGAAATTATTTGTAACCATTGGATCATCAATTGCATCAAGGTTATCAAATATGTAAACTATCTTCTGTTTTGCTTTTTGTTCATATGTTATTTTGACCATGTCTAGCAACATAATTGCAATCATCAAATCCTTTATTGTAGTATCTTTCAAATATTTATTGAATTCATTTTTGCAAAAACTATATGGTTTATTTGCTTGACTTACGCAGAATTTTAAGAATTTTCTTGCGCTTGGAAACTTATTTATTCTGGGTGTAATTTTATTATATATATCATTAAGCAAATTAAGAACATAATGACTTATTATACTATTATTTATAACTTTATTTTCAAAAACATAACCCAAGATAAATCTTAATTTATTTTCAATTGGATATGGTTCATATGTATTAACATCAGTTTCAAAGTTAAAATAGAAACACCGACCTTTCAATGCTGACTCTATTTTATTGATATGACTATTAATCCACTTTATTTTTTCTTTTGTTTTTAATCTTGATTTATTAGATTCACTAAAGTATCTTTCAAATTCTTTAACAACGTCATCTAGATGTTCCTTGAAATATTTATCATCGACTTTAAAATCAGCATCAATTAATGGTATTTTTCTGTGATCCTCAAAAATATCATAAATATACTTTGCAAGTGTTGTTTTCCCGCTTCCACGATATCCAGTAAAAAATATTGTATTTTTTGTTATGCTATCTAGAACTTTAGCAATTAAACATAATCTTTTATATGTTAATAATCCCATAACATGAAATTCATTAAAAAATAGATCATATGTTATCCTACCGCTTAAATTCCTGTTTGTTATCGGGTCAGGAAAAGGATCACAAGTTAGAAATATATGGAGTTCTGTTTTCGAAAATATTTCCGCCCATTCAGAATCATTCAATTCGGATAAAATGATTTTACCTTCGTCATGTGAAGGCGGGCTCATCCTCTTATCGTTGTCAGTAAATATTGCTTTAATAATATTTTCTGGTATATTACTCTGTTCATCAAGTTTAGTAACACAATCAGCAGGGTCCTCAAAATTATAGTTTAATCCAGAAGCACGAATTATGTGTAAAACATCTTCGTTTTTCCTATACAGATTAAATAAATATTCTATAAAATTATCTTTATAATTATTAAAATCATAACTACTTAAAATAATATTAAAGCGAATCTTATGTTCAAAATATATAATACGAGTTTGTTTATGCAAATACCAAAACAAACTACTGTCATCTGGAATATCAAAAAATTCTGTTGTCCTAGAATTGATTCTTTTCTCATCTATATCAAGCTCATCACCTAATCTCAATAATGAAGCTAAAAATCTTAGTTTAATACCTAAATAATCAACCGGACATTCTTTTATATTCATCTTAGAATGATATTGACAAACTTTACGAACATTAGAAATTATTTCTGGTTTAATATCACGTAAAATAGAATGTAGCGTATCAGGTGTCTTATTTTTATATGCTTCAAATAACCATGCTGACGTCACTATATGATGGTGTTTTCGCAGTTCAATCATATTTTCCCGAGTAAAATCATCATTGAATACACTTTCAAATTTTATATTAAAATCGTCTTCCGCTCTTTGTTTAACATTTGGAAACTTCCGAAAATCACATTGCATGCCGATATCATGCAAAAAAATAGATAATAATAGTATAAATATATCAATATCGCTAAGTATATCTGTGGTTTTTTCTTTAAATTCTGGTAAATCTTGTAATCTGGAAAGTATTCTAATTGAATGATCATATCCATGTTCTGTATAATGATGAACTAGGCGAACCTCAGCCCATAAATCCTTTACATAACTTGCACAAGATTTTAACACTTGTTTGTGTTCTTCTGCTAGCCGTTTAAATAGATAACTATTTTCAAGTTCTGGATGATTAATTCTTTTTTGTTCTATTTGCATGACATTATGACTCCAAATTAAACATTAATTCATTATATTATATTGAACTTGAAAATGTCAATCATACATATTAATACTATCCATATAATAGTATTATCTTACGTTTGCAACCAGTTTTTAAGTCAGATTTTATTTTGAAGTATAATGTTGTTCTTATATATGTTGTAACCGATTAGTTGTTCTAGAAAACTTACTTTTATGCTAACTTCTACTATCCTTAAGTTTATATATCATTTAAACACAAAGAAATTACACATTTTAATCAAAACCTTTATCACAAAGAATATAAATGCAACAATGAAATGCATCGAACAAAAAGAAATCGGGGATGAAATTATAAACTTCCACATCTAATGGCTTCAAAAGGGATCATTGCAATTCACTTAAATACGGCTCAAATGATGTTAAAGGACTACGATAAAGACATTAGATATATCATCTCAAGAAACTGTCGGTTGGAGATAATACCAACTAGAAAGTTGACTACAGAAACATCAGCGAACATTCAATGTTTATTCACTACTAAACAAGAAGTAACCGTAAAATAAACCATATCTACCGCTAAGAAAATAAATTCAATAAACTTCCAAAAAATACATTTATTTGGAGGAAAAGAATGCGTTACAGCAAAGAAGAAAGAACGATGTTACTGGAAGATTGGAAAGAGAGTGGAAAAAGCGCTTGGAAGTACGCAAAGAAAAACAAAGTAAGCTGGAAGACATTCAAGAGCTGGACAAAAAATAAACAGAGACAAAACCGTGTTTTGTAGAAGTACCGTCTCAGATTATGAAATCGCCAATGCGAATGCCGGAAATATTAATTGAAAAATGAGATGAAAAAATTCACATCCCTCTTTCAATCAGCAGCATCGAATTACACGCTGTCATTGAGGGGTTGGGAGCAGCGTTATGATAGTTGATCTTGGCAAAGCCAGAATATTCCTTCGTCTAAGAACAACGGACTTGAGAAAAGCTGTTAACGGGTTATCGGCAATAGTGCAAAACGATATAAAACAATATCCGTTCAGCGACAGTGCCTTTTTATTCTGTAACAGGGAACGCAAGCTCTTAAAATCCGTATATTGGGATAAGACATGTTTTTGGTTAAGCCAGAAGAGGCTTGAAAAGAACAGGTTTCCCTGGCTTGCTGATAAAAATGAAGCAAGAGAGTTGACAGCAGACGAGCTGCGAATGCTATTTGCAGGAATAGATTTTTTCAAAGTGCACAAAGAAGTGTTCTGCAAAAAAGTAATATAAGAAAGAAGTCTGGTTTGATGTGATTGTATCAAATCAGACATACAAGAAAAAATATTTTATTAAAAAAAGATTGACAGTTACGATCGTTATGTGATAAAACAAGATATGCAAACCAGCGCAGTACAACTTGAAAAACTTGGTAAAGCCGCACTTATAAATTATAGTAAAGAATTAGAAATAAACTTTAACAAACAATATACAGAATTAAAAAACGATAAACAGCAGCCGTTATTTTACGAAGAACCTGAACAAGTAAACAAATCTGAAGAGAAATCAGAAAAACTGGAAGTCAAATCCCATACAAGAAAAAAGTACAGACGTAAACTTCTTGATCCTAATCTTCGCAGAGTAGAAAAAATTGTAGATATTCCTGAAGATGAAAAAACCACATTCAGCCGAAGAAGATGTAAAACACATTCGAAAATTGTACGAACTTGAAGATAAACTGCGAAAAGAGAATCTTGATGAAAATGATTTTCTTTACAAGCGTAAAAAACAGGCGGAGCCTATACTTTCAGATTTTTGAATATGGCTTAAAAAACGAGCGAATGAAGTTCTTCCAAGTTGCAAGTTAGGTGAGGCAGTAGCATACACGTTGAAACAGTGGGATAAGTCAGTTGCGTATCTTGAAAAGTCCATATTTAACCCCAGACAACAACGCATGTTAGAACGCGATAATTCCTCCTTCCTCTGTGTCATGGAGAATGTATAACCTGCTTCTGATTAGGCCTTTATTTGTATTATCAAAATCTATGAGTTACAGAACCACCAATGTCTCTGATTTCACCGCCGTTTATTCTATAGACAACTTTATCATTAATATCCCTGATTTCATTGCCATTAATCCTGTGGGTAACATTACTTTAGACATCTCGAATATCTGCCATAATTTACATTTCTTTTATTAAATTTTTTATATATCATTTTTCATTAATTTTTAATATTATTCCACTTCTAATCCTAGGGTAATATTTGCCCATATATCAGTTACTTCTCCTGTTACAAAATTAATTTTTTTTCCTTTTCTTTTTGCATATCCCTCAATTTTTATTATCGAAGAATACTTATCACTAAAAGGTTCTGGCGAACAAACAAAAATATCTACATTTGTTTGATCAATTAATTTTTTTGTCTGTTCAACATTATTTTTATACATTTAGTTAGGGTCTACAATTATTGCTATACGAACAAAACACATCATCAGATAAATGGATAGTCTGAACATCCATATTCTTTTTTGATATAAAATTTATTTACAAAATTATTCCAAGGTTCATATGGATTTTGAGGTGTTATTTTAAGCATGTTTATTAAATCATCAAATGCTAATAATTTCATGTTATAATTTATTTGATTTTTTTCAGTTTGAGCTATTTCTGCTATTGCATCTTTTGTGTAACCTTTTGCAGTTGTTACAAATATTCCTTTTGGTATACCTTCTCTATATAAAACTCCATTAAGTTCTCTTACAAATTTAACAGTTTCATTTTTACTGATATTTTTTCTTCGTTTTACTTGAACCAGATAAGTATCATTATTTGATAAAATTAATTTTAAATCTATACCTTTATCTCTACTTTGCCCTATATGTATAACTTCACATGGGGCATAATAATCTTTAAAACAATCACATATTAATTCTTCAAATTTTTGTGTATTCATTTCACCTATATCACTAGGATATTTTAATAAATATTTTCTAATTAAATTAAGAGGAACATCTTTAGAATCCACATCATATTTCTTAAGCATTCCCGTAAGTAGAGAAGTACTAGCTTCTCTCTCACTAAAACCAGGAAATCTCCCATCAGTGTCCCATGCTATCCACCAACCACAATATTTGCATATCATTATTTCTACTGGATATCCAGTAGTATAACTATATAATTCTATTCCACAATATTTACATTTAAATGAATGACGAACATACCTTATAGAGCCATCATAAGTGATGAGTACAACAGTTCCTTGCTCTGCCTCTTCATATCCTAAAATTGGTTTATCTCTCATTTTTTTACACTATTCATTTTATCATGGTTTGAAAAAGTGTCAATGCTTTTATTCAGCTCCTATTCATATATTTTAAATATTTCCTGAAATATCTTGACAAATGGCACATAACTCTTATATATCGACAAATATTTTTTCCAGTGCGATCTTCAATTCTGGAAAAATATCAACGGTAACTGTGTCTGTGCCATTATATGTTTTTGCGGATATAACTTCTGCAAGTTCCCATTCTTTATATTCAGCATAAGTATAGTAACACTCTTCCCTTGGAAAAGCACCTATTAATTACTCCCTATTAACAATTATAAACCATTTTTCTATCTTCGTCTATTTTTAATATACTCTTAAATGTGATTACACATAACAAGGCAGCTTCCCTTCTATAAAAGAATGTGATTAAAATAATGCTAAGTATTTTTTTAAATGTAAGGAGCTGTTTGAAACACCTTTAACTATCATCATGTTTTTTTGGGAAACTGTTTTATTAAAAATCTCTAATTAATAACCTATTCTATTGCTTTAATTATGTCTGGATTCACACCATAAAAACTCCAGATAGTTTTGTATGCATCAACACTGCCTGCCGGAACAAAAATTTGCATATATAGATTATGATGTGAACCAATCGCTGGCGGCATTGCGGCAAGTATCGTTATGCTCGTTAAGCTGGAGCAACCAAAGAACGCATAATCGCCAATACTCGTCACGCTATTGGGTATCGTTATGCTCGTTAAGCTGGAGCAACCAAAGAACGCATAATCGCCAATACTCGTCACGCTATTGGGTATCGTTATGCTCGTTAAACCAGTGCAACCATAGAACGCACTATTAGGAATATTATCCCCGCCTGTGATAACAACTGTTTTTAATGATGTTGGAACATCATAATTGAATAAATTATTTCCTAACTCTACATCAAGAAATGGTATCGTTATGCTCGTTAAGCTGGAACAACCAAAGAACGCATAATCACCAATACTCGTTATAGGTACATATTCACCAGCATACAAATGATAAGCGGGTATATACACATCACCGCTGTCTACAGTTCCTCTTATGACGGTAAAGCCAGATGAAGGATCAAATACATATTCAAGTCCGGCTGTACCGGTTGCATATGAAAAAATACGGGTTTGTTCAAAAGTGCATGCTGAATATTGGCAATGTCTTGTCTCTACTCCGTCAACTGTTTCAGTGGGAACTTGTGTTACAACCCATTCACCCCAGTTGTGGGCAGCATGCTGTATAATCCGTGTTTCTGATTGCGAACTATGATATATACAGGTTCTTGCTTCCAGACCGTCTGTTGTTTCTGTTAAAGGAATTGATACTGCCCAATTACCCCAGACATGCGCGTCAGGGTCTATTGGAACACTGCGTGTTTCTCTATGAGAAGAGTTATGTGAGCACATTCTTGTTTCAACCCCTGTTGATACGCAGGTTGGACTTGTTGTCCGGAACCATCCTCCTCCCCATCCCCATGAGCAAGTGTGATTAAGCGCTATTATTATCCGTGTTTCTGTATGCGAACTATTATGCATGCAGGTTCCTGTTTCAAGGCCGTCTGTCGTTGCTGTTACAGGAATTGTTACTACCCAATTACCCCAGACATGCGCGTCAGGGTCTACCGGTACAAAACGTATTTCGGTATGCGAAGCATTACCCGCGCATATTCTTGTTTCTATGCCTGCTGTTATGCAGCTTGCGGAAGTTGTTACTGTCCAATCACTCCAGTCGTGCGAATGATTAATCTCTTCCAGATCACAAGCGGAAAGGGCCATGGCGATTATTGATAAAATAACAATAGTTATAACCCATCTTCTTTTATTTTTCATATAATACCCTTCCCGATATAAATAAATTTTTTAAAACATATCCAAACAGCTCATATAGCTATTAATCTCCTGGTTTTCAGGAATAAAACCTGTTTATATGTAAAACTATTCCCGCTATTAGCCTTAAAGAATAATATATTATTCATATAGCCAATTTGTCAAGTACTTAAAAGCAATTATCTTATTCTTAAAGGCAAAATGGTTGAGAAAATGGAAAATATAAGGGTAATTTTGGCAAATAATATAAAAGAACTTCGCCGGAAATGCGGTTTTTCGCAGGACAGGCTGGCTGAAATTGCCGGTATTTCATCGCAATATCTTGCAACTATTGAAACATGCCGTAAATTCCCGACACCAGAAGTTTTAGACCGCCTGGCAGCGGCTCTGGAAATTGAAACCCATGAACTCTTTGCTGCTTCCGCCTCACCTCAAATGGAATTGAAAAAATTACATAATGAAGTTCTGGCCGATTTGGATCGAGCGATAAACGAGGCTGTAGGTAAAGCAATTAAAGAACAATATAAATTCAACAGGAACGGGTAATTTTTTCATGCGAACAATATAGCATGCCGTTTTTTAATTATTTTGATAAATAATGATACAAAAATGATTTTTTATTCAAATAGCACGTGACACATATCTCTATACATTGTATAGTATATGATATACAAGTAGTAGAAGGAGTATGATATGGCACAAGTCAATATTCGGATAGATGACGATCTAAAAACTCGCGCTGACAGTATTTTTGAAGAATTGGGCTTAAATATGACGACCGCTTTTACAATGTTCGTCCGCCAAACAATCAGGCAGGGTGGTATTCCTTTTGAAATTACGACAAGGACAGACCCTTTTTACAATTCAGAAAACATGAAAGTTTTGCGTCAATCTATAAAAGAAGCCAATGAAGGGAAACTAACAACTCACGAATTGATAGAAAAGTAAATCATGGAAAAAACATGGACAGATAAAGCCTGGAAGATTACCTTTACTGGCAATCACAGGATAAAAAAACATTAAAACGTATAAATCTGCTTTTGAAAGATATTGACCGCAACGGTAATGTCGGAATTGGTAAGCCTGAGCCATTAAAATGGGATTTAACAGGCTGGTGGTCTCGTGAAATAGATGATGCAAATAGATTAATATATCGGATTGAAAATAATAAAATTGAAGTCTCTCAATGCCGTACTCATTATAGGGACAAGTAAAATATTTTTATTATAATTTTTTTAGAATAACTTCCCGTGCCACGAAAAGTACAGAGCGATGAATAAACTTGCGTACAATAATATTTTTTTCAGATAGGGAATATTTGCCTTTATTTTCGGTTATTTTAACAGAATTTAACGTGTTTATTACCGTACGGTAATAATTATTGAAATTTCAATCAAAAACGGCTTTTTATTACCGAACGGTAATTTTGAATAGAAATAAATGATAATAGATAGCGCTCTTCTAAATCGAAATCAAATCTGGTTCATCTATTATTGGCGGCGCTTTATACAATTCGTATACATAACCTGCGCTTTCTCTGTAAAGAAGAGTGTCATAATTTAAAAGCCTTTTATACCAAATTGAATTATAGAATTTTTCAAATGCATCTAATAATTCTATGTTTTCATTTTTTGAAATAAAATGAGCAACAGCCCCTGTAATATATTCTATCATAAATTGCCTTTGCTTTTCTGTTTTTACTTCATCTGACTTCATAATATCCTGCCTTGGTCAAAAGTGATATTCCCTTTTCAGAATGAAAACTAATTTGATGATTTAAGTTTTTATATTCAAGAGCTTCAACCAGCGCTGTGCCGGATTTCATATTCATCATAAATTGATCTAACACAACTGCAATTGTATCATTTGCAACAGGTCCTTCTACAATGTCGAATTGATTTCCTTGATTATTAATCTGCGTTTCAATATCAATAAATTCACTGTTTCTGTTATTCATGATAAAATACGCCCATTCTTCCGTAGGCTCGTCAAACTTCAGGTATTTTAAGTTATTAAATAAACTGTCATCACACTCATATATGCTGACAAATCCAAATGGCGTTCCAAACCTTGCTGACATATTTCCTGCCCATTGCTCTGCCTGATCTTTAACCTTCGTAGTATAGAAACCCCGTCCAAAATCTTTATATTTTCTTCCTTTATTTAAATCTATTTTGTCAAAATGTGTGTAAGAACCGTGATATAAAATCATGTCAATAAACCGCCGTTTTTTTTCAGTATATTATCCATATCCTCAATTATATATATTATGTTTTCCAGATGTTCGGTTTCATAATGTTTATCAAGAAAGTCCAGTACTCCAAATTTTTGTAACTGGGGAAACACAGAATCCGGGGTTAAATTTTTGGATTTTGCATAACGGCTGATTACAAAAGAAAGCCAATAGGCCTTGCTTATATTATTTGCTTCCTGTTTCATCTATCTTGTTGCCGCAGTAAACCGTGTTTGTCTGTGGGAGCTGTTATCTGCTATGCTGTGTCTTCCCGCAGAACGCTCCGCTTCGGGAGTAATCTCTTCCGCGGCATTGCCTATGGCTCTTGCAGACTGGCTGATGGCGGCAGCTGTGCTTGAACCAATGGCTCCTGTTGTTCCGGCTATTTGAGCGCCGATATCAACTGCTGTTGTAATAGACTTACAGGAAATCATCAGAACAGCAAAAGCGATAACTATAACAATAATGCAAATTCTAAATCTCATTAGTTATCTCCCATTGCAAGACGGCCTTCTTCAAGGAACCTTCTTAACTGATCCACGTTTACAGTTATCGCTTCGATCCTGTCAACATCAGCGTAATTCAGGCTGCTCTGCTGGGTTCTGTAAGACTGTTCAACTTCCTGATTAAATCCCTTGCCGGCAAGAGCCACTTCTCTTGCTGTAGCTGTACTTGAAGTTCCCTGTACTACCTGCCGTGCAGACAGATTAGCCGATGCAGTCCATCCTGTAAGTGATGAATTCGCTGCGTTTCTTACTTCCACAAACTTGCCGCTAACCTGCAGAACTGTTACGCGATCCCCGTAGTTCAATATTCCGCGGCTGCTTGCAAAAAATCCGGTTCTGGATTTAAGATCGGCTGTTCTTGTCGCAACATATAAAGTGCCGCCCCTTGAAACCTGGGCAAATGTAAAACCAGTAACCAGCAGCGTTAAGCAAAAAACAAATAATAACTTCCTCATTTTTACACCTCTTTATTATTATATCATTGCATTTTAAATAGATTAAGTGAACTTTTATTTAAAAAGTTCCCGCGCTTCCTGGTCTATTTTTCTGTAAGATTATCCACCGCGTTATCCCAGGCTTTTTCGTCCGGCGGCGCTGAATAAAATTTTGCGCACCTGTTAAGGTATTTTTTTGCTGTCATGTCATTGGTGTTTTTATTGCAGATAGCCTGAAACAGATTTTGAGCTGCCAGAAAATCCCGATTTTCATAAAAATTGAAAGCCTGCTCCCAGTTTTTTACCATGTCAATCAATTCCGGCGAAGCATCAGATGAAATATCCAAAAGTTCATAAAGCCTTATGGGCGTATTAATACCAACAACCCTTACCTTGTTTAAAGGACGCAGTACAAACTCATCGCCGATAATTGCCCTTGTATATTCGCTAATCAGAATACCGCCCGTGTCGTATTGCTTGTTTACTCCTTCCAGCCTTGCTGCAAGATTAACCGCGTTTCCCATGATTGTATAATCCATCTTGCTGGGAGTACCCATGTTGCCGACTACCATATCCCCTGTGTTCAAGCCAATTCTTGTAAAGATGGGGTAAGGAGCATCAATGCCGGATATTACTCCTTTTGCAGCCATTGCCTTCATTACTTCCGGAGTTACAAGCCCTCTTTGCAGCGCTTCGCGGTTAACTTCCGCTTCGGCTTTTTTCATATTTACAACCGCGCGGCAGGCAAGAGATGCGTGGTTAGCTATATGAACCGGAGCGCCGAAAAAGGCAATTATCGCATCTCCTTCGTATTTGTCGATTGTCCCCTGATTATCAAGAACAATATTACTCATTCTTGTTAAATAAAAATTGAGAAGTTCAACAAGTTTTTGAGGATCGCCCAGGGCTTCGGAAATTGTGGAGAAAGCGCGGACATCAGTGAAGATAGCTGTCATTTCCCTTTTTTCACCGCCAAGTTTTAACTGGGATGGATCCTGAATTATCTGCTCTATTACCTTGGGCGATAAATACTGGGAAAATGCCGATTTAATAAAACGTTTCTGGCTGCCTTCTGTTGCGTAATTATAAAGCGTTACGGTAATAAAGGAGGCGAGCGTTCCTGCAATAAAGGTAATCATCGGCACCCACAGACCGCCAAATTGATAAAACAAAAAGGAGCCGGTAATTATTATAGCTATAATAAAAGCCGTCCCTCCAACAGACAGCGAAATGCGATAAGAAAAAACTGTAAGACAGACAATTACAATAATAATTGCCAGCAGAATTAAAAGATTCACGCCTTCCCTGCTTTCGCGGATAAAATCATTCCGGAGCATATTATCAAGCATTGTTATGTGACATCCCATTCCCGGATAGACGGATGAAATAGGCGTGCTGAAGATATCAAAAAGTCCCTGCGCGTAAAACCCAAAGAAAACATGGGTATCCTTAAAGTTTTCAGGATCAAGCAGCGGCTGTTCACCCCTGTTGTACGCTTCTGCGCTTAAAATTATATCCATTGTTCTGTACGGAATGTACCTGTCAAGTAATCCGTGATAACGCAGCAGAGCATTTCCGTTTTTATCAACAGGAATTACAGTCCCATTCCACTCAATTGAACTGTTTCTGCTGTTAAAATAAATTTGATTCCCCTTTCCTGCAACAATAAGCGAAGCGGCTGAAAGACCGGGCAGCGCTCTGCCGTCAAACAGGGTAAAAGGCTTTAGCCGCCTTATAATTCCGTCGGAATCTGCAAGGCCTGTAACGCTTCCCAAAGCTGCGGCAGAATCGACTAAACCCTGAACCGGGAATTGGCCTTTTTCATCAGGACCAAGACTGAACCTGTTCAGCATGGCGCCGAAATTTTCAGGCTGAAACAAAGGCACATTCACGCCGGACGGCCATGACAGCGCGCTTCCGGTTTGACTGCTGAACATTACAGTCTGCACGACACGGCCGAAGTTCTCCGAGGCATTAATAAAAGAAGCGTCATCTTCCCTTGCGCTTAGACTTTGCAGCGCATCAATCACAAGCCTTAATACAGATCTTGCAGGTGATGATCTGGCCCTTGTTTCACTGCCTTCAGCGCGTAATGGAGTATCTAATGCAGCTTCTTCCAGCGCTATTACCGCATTATCAATTATTTCATCCTGCCTTGCATTTCTGTAAACGGATGGTTCGGAAAAAATTACATCGAAGACAAGCGACTTTGCTCCGCTTATATTCATGTAATCGGTAATTTCAGCATATGCCTGTCTTGGCCAGGGCCAGCCCCAGCCTCTGTCTCTTTGCGCCCAGTCAAGACTGTCCTGATCCAGAATAATTACGGCAATTTCATCAGAGGGACGGCTATAGATTGAATCAGCCCAAAATCTGACTCTCATATCATATGATTTATATTCAAGAAAATTAAAAACACCAGTCAAATGCAGGCAGGCAATTACAAGAAAGATCAAAGCGGACATTATTATGACTATTAATTTCTTTCCTATCCTCTTCTTTACGGCCATGTCACTACCCTTTTTCCCACAAATATACCATAATTGTATTTATCTGACCACTTATTGATAAGTGATCGGCATATTCGATTATTATGAAGTGAGGTCATTATGGATACTAATATAAAAAAGCCTTCATTTAACTGGGTATGGGTTACAGCGTCAGTTATTTTCTGCGCATTATTTACATTAGCCCTTATTCCAGGGGCAGCAGCTCAGGGAAATACTCAGTCATCAGAGACAACATATTCACAGGCACAGGTACGAAACTACACAGGCATAATGCAAAATGTATTTGATTTTATTCTTCGCGGCTATGTTGATGAAGTTGATCCGCAGGTTATCTTTGAAGGCGCGATGAAGGGGATGTTTAATGCCCTTGAAGATCCATATTCAACATTTTTAACAGAATCTGATTTAAAAGATATGGGCGATACGACACAGGGAAGTTTTGGCGGCGTAGGGCTTAACATAACCCAGTCGATTGGCCCAAGGCCTGACGGAAAGCCGCGTTTTGTAGAAGTGGTATCCCCTATCGAGGATACGCCGGGCTGGCGCGCAGGAATAAATCCCGGCGATTTTATTTCTGAAATTGACGGAGTATCGACAGACACGCTTTCCATGGATGATGTGCTTGGAATGTTAAGGGGAACACCCGGAGAAGCCGTAAGACTTGTAATAAGACGCGGCGAGAGAATGGAGTTTCCTTTAACAATTACAAGGGCCGTTATCGAAGTGCCTACGGTAAAACATGCCATGATTGGCAGCACAGGTTATTTAAGATTGATTACCTTTACTCCTTTTTCTGTTGAAAGGGCAAAAGATGCAATTATTGAATTCCAGGATAATAATTACAAAAACCTGATTCTGGATTTAAGAAATAATTACGGCGGGCGGATGGACGCAGCTGTAGAGCTTGCAAATCTGTTTCTTGACGGAGGGCTTGTTGTGCGTATCAGATCCAGAATCCGTTCGGAAAACCGTGACTTTAACGCAAACAGAACAACGCTTGTCCCCGCAGATATTCCTGTCATTGTTTTAATTAACAGGGGTTCCGCTTCGTCTTCCGAGATTCTGGCAGGCGCGCTGAAAGATCGCGGCAGGGCCTATCTTGTCGGAGAAAATACATTTGGGAAAGGATCTGTTCAGCAGGTTTTTCCCTTAAGCGGTATAGGGTTTAAAATCACTACTGCCCGTTACTTTACGCCAAGCGATGCAAATATTGACAAGGTCGGCATTCCGCCGGATTTAAAAGTCAGTTTCCCGGAGGTTACAGAGGCGGATGCTGAAAAACTGAACGAACTTGTTAACGCAAACCGTATACCGGAATTTGCAGAGCAGAACCCGCAGGCAACGCCGGCGCAGATAGAAACTTTTGCGCAGAATCTGGAAATAAAATACAGCCTTAACCTGCCGCTTTTAAAACGGTTAATCAGAAATGAATTAAACAGAACATCTTTTGCTCCGGTCTATGATCTTGAATATGATATCCAACTGCAGGAAGCGGTAAACATTTTGCAAAACGGCACTTACAATAATTTGATGCAGGATGCGAAAACACTGCGGGCGCTGCAGGATGAAGAAGAAGAAGCGAAAACTGTTGCGCAGGCATCTTGACGCGGTAGGGATTAGGATTGAAGCAATTTATACTTAATGCCGATCCCGGCAAAGATAATATTGTCCGTCTGGAAGGCGATGACTACCGTTATCTGGTACGTGTCCGCCGTCTTGCAGCAGGAGAATATTTTCCTGCGCTTTTACCTGGCGGAGAAGAAATTCAAATACAGGTTATTTCAGTAAATGATAAGGTGTTAACAGGAAAATGTTTACCTTTAAATTATCCTTTCGCATCTTTGCAGCCAACTCCGCCGGTTTATCTTTTCCAGAGTCTGCCAAAGGGCGATAAAATGGATTTAATTGTACGGCAGGCTGCAGAGGGCGGCATTTCAGAAATTGTCCCTTTTGTGTCGGAATTCTCAATAGCAAAAGCAAACGCAGGAGAACAAAAAATATCACGATGGGAACGCATTATAAAAGAAGCAAGACAGCAAAGCGGTTCAAGGATTGCAACTGCTATCCGTCCGCCATTATCAATGAAAGGACTTTTTGAATATTGGGAGAAACTAAAACAAAAAAATTCACTTGGATTATTATTCCATCATCTTCCCTTGGAATTATCTGAAAACAATGATATAGTAGGGCTTGAACAGAAAAGCCTTCATAGTTATCTTAATAGTATTCCTGATAATGTGGCTTTTGTTATAGGACCTGAAGGCGGATTTTCCTGCAAAGAGGTTTGCCTTTTCATGGAAAACGGTTTTAGAACAATAACTATCGGGGACACTGTTTTACGAACAGAGACTGCCGCACTTTATTGCGCAGCGGCAATTCGAATTTTATTACTGGAGAAGTATTCGTGGGAACTAAAGCAGGCATAACAGCAAACAGCGGCGCAGAAGAAGAAAAAAAGCAGCGGGTTCAGTTTCTAAAAGTCCCGATTGATATTGTTGCGCCGGATCAACTTGAAGATATAGTCTACGATTTGTTAAAAGAAAAAAAAGAACATAACATTGTTCTTCTTTCGTTGTGGGATCTGTTACGTGCAAGAAGAAGCGGAGAATACCGCCTTTATGTTTTAAGGGCATCTCTTGTAATTCCTATTTCCAAAAGCCTTATTGGCGGCATAAAATTTATTACAGGAAAAAAAGCGCACAGATACATGCCCTTCGATTTTATTATCAAAATGTTAACGATTCTTGAGAATAGAGAGTTTTCCTGCTATTTGCTCGGCGGAAAACGAAAGATTCTTTTAAAAACTGAACAGAACCTAAGGCAAACTTTTCCAAAGCTCCGTATTGTAGGACGCTTCCCCGGTTATTTTAAACGGCATGAAGAAGGCACCATCATCAAAGCAATAAAAAAATCTTCACCCTCGCTGCTGCTGGTTGGTAAGGGAGTAAGAGGCAAGGAACGCTGGATTGTAAAAAACAATATCACGCTGGGACAGGAAGGCATGAGGCTTTGGTGCAGTGATATTTTTGATGTCTTCGCCGAAAAGAAAAAACACCCTTCGCGCGCCGCTTTTAACAACGGCCTTGAATGGATAGGCTATTGTTTCCATAATCCGTTTAAGCTGCTTAGAATCTTCCCGTATATCGGATACAAGTTTCTGCTTTTATTTTACAAACTTTTTGTAAAATAAGGTTATTGATACATGATTATATACGGCCGCGGAACCAGTTCGTATACATCCCGCGGAGTCATAAGCGGATTGTCAAAACCTGCGCCGGGTATTCCAAGATTGTAAAACAGCTTAAAAGCTTTAATGGGCATATTAGTTGCCTGGGCGTTAAACGCATATGATGTGCGTTTCATATCAGGAGTGCCAATGCCGTCGGCGCAGTGAATCAGCCTGACCCTGTGAAAATCAGATCTTATCTGCGGGCGGTTTCTAATCATCACGTGGTTAAATTGATGTATAACAAGCATGCGTTCGCCGGGGATATTATTTGCTATCAGATAATTTTCCATAACCTGCTGCGCGCGGATTATTTCTTCTGCGGTAAGATGACCAAGCTCTCTCATGGGCCTTGATGTCCGCCATTCGGGGTCGAGGGCAAGGTGGACATTGGGATAACGCAGGTAGGGAAACATTCTTGAAAGCGATTCAATCGGATCAAAACGTCCAATCTGATGATCAATAAAAATGAGAATATCATTTTTCATTCCATACTCTATGTACCGCATTAAGGTGTTATGATTGATTATCCCTATCTCGCCCTCCGGCCATACAGTCCCGTAAATCAAATAAAACGCCTTGCGGATCTTGCGCCCTCCGCTGACCGCTTCGTATTCGGCAGCAAGCGCCGTGAGCATTCTGTCCAGTTCCTCGATTGTATGCCGTCCCAGAATTCCCATGTTACGCGAAGCAGGATGACCGTAATAAGCCAGAATATCGTTGTTCAGCAATATCGAAATCTGGTTTTGCGCCATTTGTTCAGACTCTTCAATTTCTTCTTTTGAATGAACCCAATAAGGCTTTGAATTACCGGCCCTTAGCCAGCCATTCACTGTTTCTGTAAAAAACATTTGCGGAAAGACCGGCGCATTCCAGAACATTGGACTGTCAGGAGTTGAGACGGCAAAAACCTGTACAAACGTACAAAAAATCAAAATTAAAAAAATTACACGGCGGAAAGTATTTTCTATAGATAACATATTATTTTAATGTCGGTAAAAACAGCGGAACTCTGCAATAAATCAGCGTTAGAGCCACAGATGTATTTTATGCAGCTTTGAACAAAGAAACCATGTTCCAACCGAAAGCAGTAAAATACCTGAAACAGGACCTGTCCAGTTATCTGCATTAATCAGTATGCTTCTGCCTGCCAATGCAAACATAACTCCAATTGCAATATAGGTATACTCTCCTGAGCCGCGGATTTTTGCCGCAACAAAAAAACTTATCATTGTAGTTATAAAGGCTGTCAGCTCGATCATTCTGAATATTGACGAATAACCGTTTACCATATTCAGGCTGGTCTCCCAGTTTAAAACATCAACCGGAACGCCCATTGTAACAACCAGAGCGGCTATGACAATAACAAAAATGACATTGCGGGTCTTTTGCACCTCAAGGCCTGCAGCGCATAAACCGGCGGCAAATAACGAGAAAATGCCGAAAAACCTTATGAACAGCAAAAACTTGAATGCCATGAGTAAATAAAATGACGGAAAATTCATAATAAAGTGTAAGGGCAGAATCAGGCGGAGAGCTTCAAAGGCAAAGGAAAGAATAAAAGCGGCAACATACAATATTTCCGGGACTGATGTTCTTTCGAAGAAGCAGAAAATCAATATAATTCCGGCCAGGGAGAACAAAACAGACAGGGCAATGGATGAATGAACTGCAAAATAATCGCTGGATAAAAGGGCAAAGGCAGGACGGCGGACGTTTTGATCCATCTCAGGGTATACCGGTATAACAAAAAAAGAAACTGCAGTAACAAACAGGATACAAACAGCGCAAAAAGCAATCCCGGCCTTAAAAAAGGTATTTCGTTCGGAAAGCGTCATTTTTTCCTCTTTGTTGTGCCGCCTTTTAACAGGCTGTTTGCTGAAATATCATGAAGTTTAAAGCAGTCTACCTTAACTTACAATTTTCCTCAAGACAGAAAAACATAATACCGATAATGTGAATTAAGGGGAACTCTATGTTGTTAAAAAAGACTGTAATGACAATCCTGATAATTTTCTTAACATGCATTTCCGCTCTTTGGGCAGGAGATTCCGCCATCTTTGTAGATTTGGGTTTTTCTCCGGACGGCAGAACATATATGTTTGGACAACATGGAGTACTCTCTCCGTCTTTGCGTCCCTGGGCCGAGCTTTATATTGTTGATGTTACAACTAACAGATTCGTTCAAAACGGCAGGGTTTCATTCACACAGGATACTCCCATAAAAGCAGGGCAGGATGGTTCGGGCATATTACACCAGCTTGTCTCCGGCAACACAAGCCTTACAAACCGTTACAGGATCAACTTCCAGAATCAGGGGCTGCCCCTTTACATCTCAAGGGATGAGAATCCGCCGCCCCGCGGAGAAAGAATAGAGTTCCGCGACTTTTTATCCGGAAAATCATATAAAGCGCAGCTTGTTCCCACAATAACAGGCAGCGGGCAAAATGTCCGTTCAAGGTTTCATATAAACCTTGAAGCAGTTTCACCAAACGGTCAGGTTAAAACATATACTGTCGGCACGCCTAACTTTGAACGCCAGAGAATTGCGCAATACAATTTTAAAAGAGTTATAATTGATGCTAATGGCGGCTCAATCATTTTCGTTATAGAAATGAGGCGAGTTACGGATAATGGCCATGACATCAGGTATATGGTAGAAGCCGTACGCTTATAGTTTTTTTACTGATACTTTTAATTAATTTTTCAAGGTTAAAATCCTAATCAGCAAGCGGCCTGAAAACCTGCGTCACAAATGCTCCGTCTTCATGTAAATGCCGTACATAGAGCAGGTTCCCGGGCTTGCAGCGCTGCCAAAGACCGTCTTTCTGCTGCTCAACAGCCAAATCCAGCCAATGCTCTTCACCCGTCTGCATTGATTCGCACCGGCGCCGCGCAAACAGATAAAGTCCTGCCGGCAATGTAACTGCCGGGGACTCAAGCGCGTCACATGTATTCATTCCTGTAAATATCAATTTACCAAGCAGCTGATTTTGTTCCGGTTCGATGCTGCAGCTTTGCCCAGGATTAAGTTCGTAGCAAAGCAGAACCTCGGTGTGTCCGGGAATCTGCGAAGGAATAATATCAACTTTAACAAATGAAATAGAATTTCGAAGATCAAGTTTCATTGAGCGCCTGTCACCACTACTACATATAGTGTCTGATTATCAAGATTATACGCTATATATAGCGTTATTGTATATTATATAATTTATCATTATTTTAACATACAAAGTTTTAAAATAACAGAAAAAAAATCATTGACAGTATTTAAATAGTCCCATACTATATAGTTATGGCTGATACCCAGTTTCTCAACGATGCCAATTTTGAACAATATCGCAGTCTTATTTACACTGAAAGCGGTATAACATTCACACCAACCAACCGTTCAATATTGGAAAGCCGGTTAAAAGAGCGTCTCCGTGAAAAAGGCGTCGACTCTATTATAACATATCTTGAAACAATCAAGAAAGACAAGGAAGAGCTTAAGGGGTTTCTTGATTCAATCACAACAAACCTTACAAGGTTTTTCAGAAATCAGGCACAGTTCGATGCGCTGGAAAAATATGTAATTCCGGAACTCATTAATAACATCAAAAAATTGCCCGGTACAATAAGGATCTGGAGCGCAGGCTGCTCAACAGGTGAAGAGCCTTATACCATTGCAATGTTATTAAGCGAGATTCTTCCAAAAAACTGGAATTACGATATCCTTGCCAGCGATATTTCCCTTAAATGCCTTATGACGGCCAAAGAAGGTTTTTATCCTGAAAGCAGGATTGTAGGAATTCCCGACAATTATCTTACAAAATATTTTGACAAGGTAGACGGCGGTTACAAGATACAATCCGCACTTCAGTCCAAGATCAAATTTGACTATCACAACCTCAAAAACGAATCCGGACAAAGAAACTTCGATGTTGTTTTTTGCAGGAATGTTATTATTTATTTTGATGAAATTGCCCAGACTGCGGTTATTAACCGTTTTTGGGATGCTATGGCTTCCAAATCGTTCTTATTTATCGGTCATTCGGAATCCCTGTTTGGAATGAACACAAAATTTGAATTCTTAAAAACTGAATGGGCAACCTTGTATTGTAAAAATATCTAGGAGATCAGAATGGCAGATGAAATATCGGTACTAGTTGTAGACGACTCGGCATTAATGCGCAATCTCATCAGCCGTATGGTCGAAGAAACGCCTGGTTTGACTGTAGCTGAAAAGGCAATGAACGGCTATTTTGCCCTGCAAAAAATTCCCCGTGTCACTCCTGATGTTATCGTTTTAGACCTTGAAATGCCGGAAATGAACGGCATTGAATTTTTAAAAGAACGCAAAAAACGCGGTATAGAAGTTCCTGTTGTTATACTTTCATCTATCGCCGCCAAGGGCGCAGAAATTACAATGGAAGCCCTTTCACTTGGCGCAAGCGACTTTGTTCAAAAACCGTCAGGTTCGATTTCCGAAGACATCCATATAGTCAAAGATACGCTTGTAGGCAAGCTGCTCGGTTACGGCGGCGCGTACCGCAGATCGCAGGGCAAGAAAGTTCTCTCTCCTTCAGAGTATCAGACAAAAGTTCCTTCCACAAAAAACCTTGACATTGCAGTTCATTTCAAACTGGCAACCGAGGCGCCCATTGCTCCGGCCGCACCTCCTGTTCAGGTGAAAAAACCCGGCAACACAGAGATTATTGCCATCGGCATAAGTACAGGCGGCCCTGATGCATTGCGCGTAGTGTTCTCAAATCTGGATGCCGATTTAAAAATTCCAATTGTTGTTGTTCAGCATATGCCGGCAGGTTTTACAAATGAATTTGCAAAGAGCCTTGACCGGATCTGTCCGTTGACAGTAAAAGAAGTTGAAGACGGCGATGTTATCATGCCCGGCAGAATTCTAATTGCACAGGGTAACAGACATCTTGAAATTGAAAAGAAGGGAACAGGCGCTGTTGCGCGTGTTTCCAGCTCTCCGCTTGTTTCCGGACACAGACCTTCTGCTGATGTTCTTTTTGCCTCTGTAGCAATGGCCTACACTAATCATACACTTGGCGTAATTATGACAGGTATGGGCAGAGACGGAGCGCAGCATCTTGGGACAATTTACAAAGAAGGCGGCATGACTCTTGGCCAGGATGAGCAAAGCGCTGTTGTTTACGGAATGCCGCGTGTTGCCTATGAACTAGGACATGTCATGGAACAGGTTTCCCTGGAAAATATGGCGCGCCGTATTTGCGATGTAGCAAAAACACACCGGTAAAACACCTATTCAATTTACTTTCGCTGTGCTAGACTTCAAATATGAGAGTTATAGGAACAAAAGCGCTCGGACTTCGTACACCTATCATTCGTGAGTCTGACGATCTGGTCTCCGTTATATGTCAAACTGTTAAAGATGCAATTAAACATGAAAATATAGTTATTAACGACGGCGATATTATTGGCATTACAGAAGCTGTAGTGGCGCGTTCACAGGGCAATTACGCCACTATTGATCAAATTTCCGCGGACGTGCAAACCCATTTTAAATCCGGCTCCCATATAGGTGTTGTATTTCCTATCTTAAGCAGAAACCGTTTTGCAATGCTGCTTAAGGGCATTGCGCGGGGCGCAGAAAAAGTAACTGTTCTTTTAAGCTACCCTGATGATGAAGTGGGGAATCAGCTTATTTCCTGGGATGATATTGATGATAAAAATTTAAATCCGTATTCGGATTTTTTAAGCGAAGATGAGTACCGCCGTCTTTTCGGAAAAACAAAACACAGATTTACAGGCATCGATTATATTGATTATTACAAATCACTTAATCCGAATATCGATATTGTTCTTTGCGCAGATCCAAAGCGTATTCTTGATTATACAGATCAGGTTATTGCCGCTGACATTCATACAAGGGCAAGAACAAAAAGGGCGCTGTTGGCTGCGGGAGCAAAAAAAGTTATAGGTCTTGATAATCTTTTGACAAAGCCTGTAAATGGCAGCGGCTACAATGAGCTTTACGGGCTTTTAGGTTCAAACAAAGCAACAGAAGACAGGGTAAAACTTTTTCCGCGGGATTGCGATGCATTTGTTGAAAGAATGCAAAAAGCGCTAAGGGAGCTTAGCGGCAAAACAGTGGAAGTTCTTGTTTACGGAGACGGCGGATTTAAAGACCCTGTCGGAGGCATTTGGGAACTTGCAGATCCTGTTGTAGCTCCCGCGTTTACATCGGGCTTAAAGGGAACACCCAATGAATTAAAATTGAAATTTCTTGCAGATAACAATTTTGCAGATCTTTCCAAGGAAGAGGCGCGCAAGGAAATTGAAAAGGCAATACAGGCCAAAGCCGGTGTAGATCAAATGGGCAAGATGGAATCTGAAGGCACTACTCCAAGGCAGCTTACAGACCTCCTTGGCAGTCTCTGCGATCTTGTCAGCGGCTCAGGCGATAAGGGTACGCCGATAGTCTTAATTCAGGGGTACTTTGACAATTACGCAAGTTAGTATCCTTTAATATTAGGTGATATGCCATGGATAAATACATAGAAGAACAAAGCCGGATTATCAAAGCCCGTGTTGAAAATAAACCTGTACTTTTACTAATTTCAGGCGGCGTAGATTCCACTGTAGCCGGTGCGCTGCTCTTAAAAGTACTTGATAAAAGTCAGGTGCATCTTATGTACATGGACACAGGCCTTATGCGTAAAAATGAAACTGAGGCTGTCCGCGCCATACTTGAAAAACTCGGCGCAGAAAATATTCACATAGTAATGGCCGAAAATGAATTTTTATCTGCGCTTAAAGGCATAACCGATCCTGAAGAAAAACGCAGAGTTATCGGCGATATGTATATTACAATACAGGAAAGAGAGGTTGCAAGGCTGCATCTGCCGCAGGATTATTTTCTTGCACAGGGAAGCATTCGCGCCGATTTTTTAGAAAGCGGGCAGGGCGGCGAAAAGAAAACAAACGTAGTTAAGAGCCATCACAATATTGCAAGCCCGCTTGTTATTGCCAAACGCGAGGCCGGAAGAATCCTTGAGCCGCTTGCCAGTCTCTACAAAAACGAAGTCCGTGAACTGGGACGCTGTCTCGGAATAGACGAAGAAATTGTCAGCCGGCATCCATTCCCGGGCCCCGGGATTTCAGTGCGCATCCTTGGCGAAGTCACAAAGGAAAAATGCGAAATACTGCGCGAAGCTGATGCAATATACATAGAGGAGCTTAGAAAACGCCGCAGCAAATCCGGAAAAAGCCTTTACGATGAAATCTGGCAGGCATTCTCTGTACTCCTTCCCGTTCGCTCGGTGGGTGTTGATAAAAGCGCCGAACGCAGATACGGATGGGTTCTTGCGTTACGCGCCATCACCAGCGCGGACGGCATGACCGCCTGTGTTTATCCCTTTGAAATGCATGACCTTTTGGAAATATCTTCGCGCATAACAAACTCCGTAAAGGAAATTGGGCGCGTAACTTACGACATATCAAACAAACCGCCTGCAACCATTGAATGGGAATGACGAAACCCCGCACGAATAAAAAAAGGCCTCCTCCGGTTTCCCGGAGAAAGCCTTATTACATTTAAAAGCGAATCAATTACGGAATAGTTTTACCGTTAACAACAACCATACGGCCGTCCAGGGCAGGAGAAATAGTGCCCTGTGCTTTAATATAATCAATTACTATAGTTGAAAGTAACAACGAAGAATCGTAGATATCAAAGGCATTATTCCCTATCACTACATAACCATCCCCACCGCTTAGAATAAAATCGTGCGCTATAAATCTGTAGGTTTTTTCAGGATCAATCGGCGCTCCGCCTACAGTAAGATTACTGATTGATTTATCCGCAACATCAATTGTATAACGAACTTCTTTAGAGAACTGCGGGAAAGCTCCAGAGCTCTGCTCAATATTTTTAATGAAGTCAAACAATTCCAGCAGCTTATCTCCTGTCATTGACATTGCATAAAGGTAATTTTCGAAGGGAAGTACTGTTAATACATCTTCGCGGGTAATTTCTCCTGACGGCAAATTGGCGCGGATGCCGCCGCCGTTAGTAAATGCAAAGTCGATTTCCTGATTGGTAAATGTAGTAAAATACCAGACAAAGGAATCTGTTATCATGTTTCCAATAGCGGTTTCTGTGTGACGGGTTGTCACTCCATAAGTGGGAATATTTGCCCAGTCATAAGCATCTGTTGATGTTCCGACTACTTCCTTAAGGCTTGCATCTGCCTGCCGGATATAATTGTGCATCATAGCAACTATTTCCGGATTACGTCCAATATTCCTGATTTCTACAGGAGCCCATTCAAATTTCTCAATTTTTTTACTGGATCTGGAAATAAAAATCTTTCCCTCTCCCACATATCTTCCCCATTGGTGAGCTGAGACAATCCAGGTATCGCCTTCTTTTTCGAGTTCCGGATAATATGAATGAGAGTGGCCGTCTACAATAATATCAATTCCTGTTACTCCTTCTGCCAAATCATATGAAGTAATAAAATCACTTGTTTCTTTTACATCGCCCAAATGGGTAACTGCAATTATTATGTCTACTCCGTAATCATTTTTAAGCTTGTCTACTGCTTCCTGGGCGGCTTCAATTTCAGGAAGGAAATCAAGAGAAGCATCCGGGTTGGAAATAATTGTTACCCTCAGGGTTGTAATGCCAATAATTCCTACTTTAAATCCGTCGTATTCCTTTATAAGATATTGGTTACCTCCAAGGAAACTGCCGTCGCTGCGTGTAACATTGGAAGATACAAATGGAAACGTTGCCAGGGCAATCTGCTTGTTAAGTCTTGCAAGACCTTCGTTAAATTCATGATTGCCGAAAGTTACAGCATCATAACCCATCAGATTATATGCAAGAATATCTACTTCCCCCTGGAACATATTTGAAAGAGCGGTTCCTGTGTTTAAATCTCCTGAATCAACCAGTAGCACATTTGCATTTGCTTTTCTTACCGAATCGATAAAGGTTGCTCTTTCCGCAAGACCTCCTACAATATATGTAACTGCACTAGGTCCGGATCCTATCGTTATTGGGTAAGACAACATCCTGCCATGATGATCATTTGTATGAAGTAATACAAGTTCATAAGGCGGCGGTGAGGCGGGATCATCTTCGCAGCTTACCATAAGGGTAAAGGCTAGCAGTACCGATAATAAAAGCGCCAACGGTAGCTTTCTTAAAGTTTTCATTTTAAACTTCCTCCTGATTATTTTATTAATAGTATAATATCATATAAATTAATAAAATGCAAAGGCGCCGGCGTGGTGAAAGCATCGTTATAATGCAGTAAAATCATATAGCTTGACAAATACATGGCAATATATTTAATCTGAAAATATCACTATTTAAGGAGAAAATTATGAAGAAGTTGAGTTTTGCTTTAGCTTTAATTATTGTTTTATTGATTGCCGGCTGCTCGGCAGGCGGTTCACCCAAGGGAGCTGTACAGGATTTTATCAAGGCTGTTGAAAAAAATGACATGGAAGCATTGGCCAAGGTATCAACGCAGGAAACTGCTCAGTTAATGGCCATGTTCGGCGAAAAAGCCCAGGGCACAGCAAAAGAATTCGGAAAAATCAAGTCAATGACTGAAAAGATAGACGGCGATAAAGCTGTAGTAAATGTTGTTTTTGACAATGGCGAAAATTCCGACTTTCATTTAGTTAAAGAAGACGGTAAGTGGAAAGTGTCTATAAACATGAATAAATAATTTGTCTAAAAACATAAAAATAGCTGCTGGTGTTTTACTGATAATCACTGTAATACTTGCTGTTATAGTTATTCAGCCAAAACGCCAGCTGCAGAATATTCAGCATATAAAAGCAGATGAATTATTGCCGTATTTAAATGACGGCGATATTATTTGCAGACTTAGCGGCAGAATCTGGTCGCTTTTTATCAGAGATTTATCCCCAGCGGAAAAAAGATTTTCTCATCTTGGAATTGTCAGAATAAGAAATAATGCTGTAACAGTTATAAACGCAGAAGGTTTGCAGGAAGGAGACGATATTGTCAGTGAAGTATCCCTGGAAAAATTCCTTGAACCTGCGCTTAGCGCAGGAATATTCAGACTGCACAATATCGATACAAGCCTTATTTCAGATACAGCGATGGAATTTACCGGCCGTCCCTTCGACTGGAAATTTGACATGGATGAGGACGAATACATTTATTGCACAGAACTATTATATGTTGTTTTAAAAAAACTGGATCCGTCAATAAAATTAAATACAGTCTGGATAAAAGAATTTGGCAGGTACATACTTCCGCTTGATATCTGTTCACAATCAGAATATTTTACAGAAATTAAATATCTGGGGATTTAATTTACGGAAACTTCAGTATTATAAAAAATTTCCCCGGCATTGAATGCCTTCTTTACAATCCCTTATATTGATTTTTTACTTTTGCTTTTATAAAAACTTCAATTGCTTTTTGAGGGCATTTGTTTATGCAGCGGTAACAAATCGTACATTTTTTCCCTGTTATTATTTTTCCGTCAGCTTTTTCAAAATTACTCACCGGACAAACAGAAACGCATAAACCGCACTGTGTGCACTTTTCATTTACCCTGACAGAATCCAATGCTTTTTTTTCAAACACCGGCATTAACAAACCCTGCGGCAGCCCCAGTATTCTTGAGAAGATATTGAATCCCCGCCTTTTAATAATTCCATTTTTAATATTGCCGCATACAAGCTGCATTTTCTTTTCCGCTTTGGCTATATACCTGTTTATTTTTCTTTTGTTATCCAGCGGCAATATAAACAAGTTATTAACGTTATTCGGCATAAGGAAGTGTTCTGCATAAATTACCTGGAAAAAATTCCGCGCGAACATATCCGTAAATGCTCTTGCGCCGTCGCCGGAAAAAAACATTTGCGTACAAAAGATAATCACTTTTTTGTTTTTAAGAAATTCCATATGCTTTTGCGCAAACTCCCGCATTATTCCCGGAACCCTGGAACCATAAACCGGATAACAAAATCCAATTTCATCGTGCTGCGCAATAAGCCGGCTAAAATCGATCTTTTCCTCGATTGAGAAACATTCCGCATTCATAGCGCGGCAGAATAATTCCGCTATATATTTTGAGTTGCCGGTACCTGAAAAATATAACATTAACATAAAAGGCCTAGTGTCCTGTAATATTCAAATGACACAATGGTCTGTTAAGTTAAATCCTTGCGAAGTAAGGATTTAACGCATTTTTTTATTTTGCAAACCGAATATTACAGGACACTAGTTATATACTACACATCCAGGTTGCTTACAAGCAGCGCGTTTTCTTCTATGAACTCGCGGCGCGGCTGGACAACTTCGCCCATAAGAGTAGTAAAAATACGTTCCGCTTCGACAGTATCATCAAGATGCACCTGAATAATATTGCGTTTATTCGGATCCATTGTTGTGTCGCATAACTGATCGGGATTCATTTCACCCAAGCCCTTGTAGCGCAGGATAGATATTTTTTCTATATCTTTTCCGGACTCGGACAGAATGCGGTCTTTTTCGGCATCATCATAAGCGTAGAAATATTTTTTGTCGTAGCTGACCCTGTAAAGCGGCGGCATGGCAATATAGATATGGCCGCGCTCAACAAGCGGTGTCATGTAACGGTAAAAAAAAGTAAGAAGCAGCGTGCGTATGTGAGAACCGTCTACGTCGGCATCGGCCATAATAATAATTTTATGGTAGCGGATTTTTGAAACATCAAAATTGTTTCCGCAGCCAGCTCCTATGCTTGCGATGATGGGCTGGAGTTTTTCATTAGTGATAACTTTTTCGATGCGCTGCTTTTCAACATTAAGCATCTTGCCCCATAAGGGAAGAATCGCCTGATATTTGCGGTCGCGCCCGCCCTTTGCAGAACCTCCTGCAGAGTCTCCCTCTACAATAAAAAGTTCGCACTTGGCAGGATCTTTCTCCGAACAGTCGGCGAGCTTGCCCGGCAATCCGGCGCTGTCCATTGCATTCTTGCGGCGTGTCGCATCACGCGCCTGACGCGCGGCAATGCGCGCCTTTGCAGCTAACACGGATTTTTCAAGTATATTATTAATTACATCAGGATATTTATCAAAATAAAGTTCCAGTTGTTCGTTAACAAACGACTCAACAATTCCCTTTACTTCGGAATTGCCCAGCTTTCCCTTGGTTTGCCCCTCAAACTGCGGATTGGGCACTTTAACAGATAAAACGGCGGTAAGGCCTTCGCGCACATCATCGCCTGAAAGCGATTCATCCAGTTTTTTGGAATGTTTGGACTTTTTAAGAAACTCGTTTAAGGTGCGCGTAAGAGCCGATTTAAAACCTACAAGGTGCGTGCCGCCTTCGCGGGTATTTATATCATTTACAAATGAAAACATTATTTCGTTAAAGCCATCGTTATATTGAATTGCAACTTCAATCTCAACTTCGTCGCGCGTACCTTCAAAATAAACCGGCTCCTTATACAGCACAGTTTTATTCTCGTTTAAATATTCGACAAAGCTTTTTACGCCGCCTTCAAACATAAAATCATGCGATTTGGGCGTGGAAAGCCGCTCATCGCGGATGGTAATTTTCAGTCCCTTATTCAAAAACGCAAGTTCACGGAGCCTGTTTGAAAGCGCATCATAGTTATGAGTAGTTGTATCAAATATTGATGTGTCCGCCTTCCAGCGGATGACAGTACCCTGGCGGTTTGGCGAATATGAATAGGGCAGCCCGTTTGGTTCAATTAATTTGGCGGGGCCTTCTGCAATGCCAAGCTTATAGCGCTGGTGGTGAATTTTGCCGTCAATATGGACATATGCCTCGCACCACTCTGAGAGGGCATTTACAACAGATACGCCTACGCCGTGCAAGCCGCCGGAGACTTTATAGGATTTCTTGTCAAATTTGCCGCCGGCGTGCAGCTTGGTCATTACAAGCTCCAGAGCGCTGACTTTTTCGGTGGGATGAATATCTATAGGTATGCCGCGGCCGTTATCCTCGACCCGGACAATGTCATTCCCCTCAAGAACTACAAGAATATTTGTACAGAAGCCCTGCATGGCTTCGTCAACTGAATTGTCTACAACTTCAAAAACAAGGTGATGAAGACCGTCGATACCCGTTGTACCTATATACATACCGGGCCGCATGCGGACAGCTTCCAGACCCTTTAAAACTGTTATATTCTGCGCGGAGTAATTATTTTCTGTGCTCATTTACACAGTATATAAAGATTTTGATTTTTATTAAAGGGCAGGCAGTTGTTTTGCAGCCGCTGTAAATAGCAAAATAATTATGTAAAATAGCTCTTGTATAAATTAAAATTATATGACTATAATGTCTTCCTGTCTTTATCCTGGTTTGTTTTAAAGTGCATAACCTGTGGATAAATTCGGGAAAAAATAGGTTTTTAATTAAACTTAAAAAGGAGTTGTACCGTTATTCGCAATGCCGGTATTGAGTCGATCCTAATTCCTTACAGGATAAGGAATTAGTGTTAATCTACCATATCAGATATTAAGTAGAAAGTATAAAAAATCATACATATTTTGGCTTGAAAATGACGCTAATCAAATATATGCTTGTGGATAACATGTTGATAACTATTAAAATGTAGGATAAAAAATGGCTGATTTGGATTATGAGGGTTTCTGGAATGAGACCCTAATCCAACTGCGGAATGACCTGGGGGAGGAGGAGTTCAGCGGCTGGTTTTCAGATATGAAATACCTGCGTGCTGGTGATA